>SCPO01000017.1_pt1:152500-352500 | contig 710057 bp, 862 predicted proteins | sample 6106821 | NCBI WGS metagenome assembly SCPO01 (sample SAMN10720448, study PRJNA508395) | human gut metagenome | isolation source: Participant 2 stool, 0 month | host: Homo sapiens | collected 2017
ATGTGATCAAGTAATTGATCATGTGGAAAACAATACAACAAATTTTGTAAACAACCCAGACCAAAGATGCAACGCTATGCATCTGAGATGAGTAATCCGCTCCCGCGAATGAAAATCGTTTGGTCAAGCTAATAAGAGCGCAGGGTGGATGCCTTGGCACTAAGAGCCGATGAAAGACGTGATAAGCTGCGAAAAGCTTCGGGGAGGAGCAAATATCCTTTGATCCGGAGATATCTGAATGGGGAAACCCGGCTGAGAAGACCTCAGTCACTGTATGGTAAATCCATAGCCATACAGAGGGAACCCGGTGAACTGAAACATCTAAGTAGCCGGAGGAAGAGAAAGAAACATCGATTCCGGAAGTAGCGGCGAGCGAACCCGGAAGAGCCCAAACCAGCGTGCGTGCATGCTGGGGTTAAGGACTGCATAAGTGAGCCGATCTGTTAATGGAACTGCCTGGGAAGGCAGGCCAGAGAGGGTGAAAGCCCCGTACATGAAAACGATAGGCAGCGGCAGGATCCAGAGTACCGCGAGACACGAGAAACCTTGCGGGAAGTCGGAGGGACCACCCTCCAAGGCTAAATACTCCTTAGTGACCGATAGCGCATAGTACTGTGAAGGAAAGGTGAAAAGGACCCCGGGAGGGGAGTGAAAGAGAACCTGAAACCCTGTGTTTACAAGCTGTGGGAGCACGTTAAGGTGCAACCGCGTACTTTTTGTAGAACGGTCCGGCGAGTTGCCGGTGCTGGCAAGGTTAAATGGTACAGCCATGGAGCCGAAGGGAAACCAAGTCTCAAATGGGCGTAAAGTCAGCACAGGCAGACCCGAAACCGGGTGACCTATCCATGTCCAGGATGAAGCGGAAGTAAAATTCCGTGGAGGTCCGGATCCACATCCGTTGAAAAGGGTGGGAATGAGGTGTGGATAGGGGAGAAATTCCAATCGAACCCGGAGATAGCTGGTTCTCCTCGAAATAGCTTTAGGGCTAGCCCGTATTAGTTTAGCGGAGGTAGAGCACTGAATTCTAAGGGGCGTCAAAGCTTACCAAGGGATATCAAACTCCGAATGCCGCATAAATGATGTACGGGAGTCAGACTGCACGAGATAAGTTGGGCAGTCAAAAGGGAAAGAGCCCAGACCTACAGCTAAGGTCCCAAAGTGTGTGTTAAGTGGAAAAGGATGTGGGATTTCAGAGACAACTAGGATGTTGGCTTAGAAGCAGCCACACATTCAAAGAGTGCGTAATAGCTCACTAGTCGAGAGGTCCTGCGCCGAAAATGTCCGGGGCTGAAACACAACACCGAAGCTTAGGAATGTAGAAATACATTGGTAGAGGAGCATTCTTAAAGGAATGAAGCAGTACCGGTAAGGAGCTGTGGACTTTTAAGAAGAGAGAATGCCGGAATGAGTAGCGAGATGGAGGTGGGAATCCTCCAGGCCGAATATCCAAGGTTTCCAGAGTAAAGCTGATCTGCTCTGGGTAAGTCGGGGCCTAAGGTAAGGCTGAGAAGCGTAGCCGATGGACAACAGGTTGAGATTCCTGTACCGCGTATCATCAGAACTGTGGGGACACAGAAGGACAGCACATCCCGGGAATGGAAAGACCGGGGCAAGCAGGGTAGGAGTTAAGCTGGCAAATCCGCTTAACAATCCGAAGCTGTGATGCGGAGCGAATTTAAGTAGCGAAGTGTGCGATTCCGGCTGTCAAGAAAAGCCGCTATTGTGTGATACGTGCCCGTACCGTAAACCGACACAGGTAGATGAGGAGAGAATCCTAAGGCCGGCGGGAGAAGCATTGTTAAGGAACTCGGCAAAATGACCCTGTAACTTCGGGAGAAAGGGTGCCTGGGAAACCAGGCCGCAGAGAATAGGCTCAAGCAACTGTTTAGCAAAAACACAGGTCTATGCAAAACCGTAAGGTGAGGTATATGGGCTGACGCCTGCCCGGTGCTGGAAGGTTAAGAGGAGGGGTTAGCGCAAGCGAAGCTCTGAATTGAAGCCCCAGTAAACGGCGGCCGTAACTATAACGGTCCTAAGGTAGCGAAATTCCTTGTCGGGTAAGTTCCGACCCGCACGAAAGGCGTAATGATTTGAGCGCTGTCTCGACAATGCACCCGGTGAAATTGAAATACCAGTGAAGATGCTGGTTACCTGCGCCAGGACGGAAAGACCCCATGGAGCTTTACTCCAGCTTGATACTGGGATTCGGTACTGCATGTACAGGATAGGTGGGAGACTGAGAACTATGAACGCCAGTTTGTAGGAGTCGCTGTTGGGATACCACCCTTGCGGTATTGGATTTCTAACCTGCAGCCGTGAACCGGCTGGGGACAATGTCAGGCGGGAGTTTGACTGGGGCGGTCGCCTCCGAAAGGGTATCGGAGGCGCTCAAAGGTTCCCTCATAATGGTTGGAAACCATTAGAAGAGTGCAAAGGCAGAAGGGAGCTTGACTGCGACACCGACGGGTGGAGCAGGTAGGAAACTAGGACTTAGTGATCCGGTGGTATGAAAGTGGGATTGCCATCGCTCAACGGATAAAAGCTACCCTGGGGATAACAGGCTTATCACTCCCAAGAGTTCACATCGACGGAGTGGTTTGGCACCTCGATGTCGGCTCATCGCATCCTGGGGCTGTAGCAGGTCCCAAGGGTTGGGCTGTTCGCCCATTAAAGCGGTACGCGAGCTGGGTTCAGAACGTCGTGAGACAGTTCGGTCCCTATCCGGCGCGGGCGTAAGATATTTGAGAGGAGCTGTCCTTAGTACGAGAGGACCGGGATGGACGGGCCGCTGGTGTACCTGTTGGAGTGCCAACTCCATGGCAGGGTAGCCAAGCCCGGACGGGATAAACGCTGAAGGCATCTAAGCGTGAAGCCCCCCTCAAGATGAGATATCTCATACGCAAGTAGTAAGACCCCTTGAAGACGACGAGGTAGATAGGTCAGAGGTGGAAGTGCAGTAATGCATGGAGCTGACTGATACTAATCGGTCGAGGGCTTGACCAATAAGGTTTAGGGAAAAACAACAAAAGTTGTAAGTATTCGGAAAATCAACAGTTCAATATGTGGTTTTGAAGGTATGTATCAAAATTAAATATCTTTTTAAAATGCGCGAGTGGCTCAGGGGTGGAGCACCACCTTGCCAAGGTGGGGGCCGCGGGTTCGAATCCCGTCTCGCGCTTTTTTATTATATAATCCGGAGTCTTAAGTTACAAGATTTCCGGCTTTTTTTGTATTGTCTTATCTATTGATATTTTCTATTATTTCTAGTACTATTAAAAAAGTAACCAATTGCAATGATGGTAACAGGGGAGACAGAAGATATGAAAAGCTTTATTTATGTGAAGATAAGATTTATAGGTGTATTATTTTTACTTATTTTATTTAACAGTATTACGGTATTTGCTGCTGGTAATGAAGAATATTTCCGATCCGTATTTGACCCGGACTATTATTATAACCAGTACCCGGATCTGCAGGGACAATTAGGTAATGACAGTGAAGCCTTATTTCATCATTTTATGACGATCGGGGTAAGAGAAGGTAGATCAGGAAATGCAGAATTTAATTTACGGGCCTATGTGTTACATAACAGAGATCTGCTGGATTATTATAAAACAGATCTGTCAGCTTATTGTAAACATTATATGGAAATTGGAAAGGCGGAAGGAAGAACCTGCCTGCCGACAGGAGATGAACAAGGTCTGATCGGTACCTATTCGACCCATTATGATACAACCGTACCAAGGGCCGTAAATATAGGAATAGCAGTAGAACGGTTAAACGGAACGGTTATACAGCCGGGACAGCTTTTTTCTTACAGTCAGACGCTGTTACCGAGAATACCGGAAAATGGATACGTTATGGCGCCTGCTATCGGCCGCTATGAATACGGCGGTGGTATCTGTCAGGTATCGTCCACGCTTTATGCTGCCATGTGTGATGCCCTGCTCCCAGTTATAGAGCGCTATCCACATTCTTCCCATGTCTCCTACATCCCGGTGGGAATGGATGCCACTATATCAGAAGCAGGCGGCAAGGATCTGAAATTTATAAATATTGGTCAGGATCCTTTAAAGATCGTAGCAGAAACTAACGAAGGTACAATGACCGTTTCTATTTATTTACTAAAACTTCCCACACCTAAACAGGGCTTCGCACCTTGAAAATTCAATATTTCAGCTAACAAAATAGTGCTTTATGCTATTGCAACCTCTGGATGAAGTGCATTACGCAGATATTCCGGCAATCTTGCCTCAAAATCAACAGTAAAAGCAGTCAGTTGTTTATCGCTGAGCTTTAAGATTTCCTGAAGGCTTGCCATTAAGGCATCCATCAAGATGCAAAGTGACCTGCGGAAAGTAATGTCTGCCATTTCATCAATGAGAAAGAAGAATAACTCACCAAGAGTTCTCTGATCTTCGTTTTGGCGCTGTTCCATTGCAAGCAACATATATCTAGTAAATACAATGGCCACATGGGCTGTCAACGCATCATAAGATAAGCTATGGCATTCTCCAATCAGGTTCAGCATGGATTTGCAGGTCTTGAAGAAAACCTCAATCTGCCAACGTTTTCCATAAACACGGATGATTTCTTCCTCAGAAAGAGTCGTATCCGTACAGATAAAAGCAAGCCAATCCTTGCGGTTCGATTTGTTCCTTACGCATACGATTTTCGCCGGAATTGGAGTTTCTTTTCCTACCATAACATCAACAGACAGCAGATATTTTGATCTGCCATGGCGCTTTTTGTTCTTGGAATAGATTTCTTTGATACTCAGCTGTTTACCACCGTATGAGTATTTAATCCGGCTGCTCTTCTTGATCATAGCAATCACATCCATGCCTTTTGAATGGATGGCTGTGATCTGCACCGGGTTTGAAAACCAGGAATCAAACAGAACATAGTCAGCATTCAGTCCCACGCTGAGGGCAGTGTCCAGCAAAGCCATCATTGCTTCTGGAGCTTTTGTCTGAGCAAGCTTGCGTCTTTTTCCTGCAAGGGTTCTGTTATCAAAGTCCTTTACAGGACCGATGATATTTGTAGTTTTTGCAGATGCCAGCAGACAGCTGTTTACAGGAATCAATGTATTTCCATCACTCCAGCTTAAAGTAAGCATTCGGAATCCTTTTTTGAAACGCATATCCGTGTGGTCAAAAACTTTTGATCCCAGTTCTGTTTTCTTGCAGCTGGTGCGGTTAAAAAGACTGTCATCAATGATGAAGACATTTTTTCTGCTGTCATTCGTCAGACCTTTGATGTCGTGATTTACGATATCTGCAGCAAGAAGAGAAGTGAAACGGAGCCAGTTTGTCTTTGCAGAATTAAGGAAACGGTAGAACGTGTTCTTGGAAAATGCTTCCTTAAAAGAGCCGGTCTGTTGCTGCATATACATACTTCTTCCGACAAAAATGTTACTGAGTTTGTAACGAAACAGAGAAACCGGAGAAACGCCTTTTTCTTTCATGCCATTACATCTGGCAAGAAGCTTGCCGACATGGTGTTTAGAAAAAAATCTCTGAACGCAGTCAATTAGGGCTTTTTCATCAGAATGGTTTTGTGGTATACTGGACATGGCATAAATCTCCTTTGTAAAGATGGTTTCTAGTCAATTCCATTATACCAAACGGAACAGGTTTATGCCTTTTTTATTGGCTGAAATATTGAATTTTCAAGGTTCAACACACCGACATGGTGTGGGAAGTTTTAGTTATTTACTAAAACTTCCCACACCTAAACAGGGCTTCGCACCTTGAAAATTCAATATTTCAGCTAACAAAATAGTGCTTTATGCTATTGCAACCTCTGGATGAAGTGCATTACGCAGATATTCCGGCAATCTTGCCTCAAAATCAACAGTAAAAGCAGTCAGTTGTTTATCGCTGAGCTTTAAGATTTCCTGAAGGCTTGCCATTAAGGCATCCATCAAGATGCAAAGTGACCTGCGGAAAGTAATGTCTGCCATTTCATCAATGAGAAAGAAGAATAACTCACCAAGAGTTCTCTGATCTTCGTTTTGGCGCTGTTCCATTGCAAGCAACATATATCTAGTAAATACAATGGCCACATGGGCTGTCAACGCATCATAAGATAAGCTATGGCATTCTCCAATCAGGTTCAGCATGGATTTGCAGGTCTTGAAGAAAACCTCAATCTGCCAACGTTTTCCATAAACACGGATGATTTCTTCCTCAGAAAGAGTCGTATCCGTACAGATAAAAGCAAGCCAATCCTTGCGGTTCGATTTGTTCCTTACGCATACGATTTTCGCCGGAATTGGAGTTTCTTTTCCTACCATAACATCAACAGACAGCAGATATTTTGATCTGCCATGGCGCTTTGTTCTTGGAATAGATTTCTTTGATACTCAGCTGTTTACCACCGTATGAGTATTTAATCCGGCTGCTCTTCTTGATCATAGCAATCACATCCATGCCTTTTGAATGGATGGCTGTGATCTGCACCGGGTTTGAAAACCAGGAATCAAACAGAACATAGTCAGCATTCAGTCCCACGCTGAGGGCAGTGTCCAGCAAAGCCATCATTGCTTCTGGAGCTTTTGTCTGAGCAAGCTTGCGTCTTTTTCCTGCAAGGGTTCTGTTATCAAAGTCCTTTACAGGACCGATGATATTTGTAGTTTTTGCAGATGCCAGCAGACAGCTGTTTACAGGAATCAATGTATTTCCATCACTCCAGCTTAAAGTAAGCATTCGGAATCCTTTTTGAAACGCATATCCGTGTGGTCAAAACTTTTGATCCCAGTTCTGTTTTCTTGCAGCTGGTGCGGTTAAAAGACTGTCATCAATGATGAAGACATTTTTCTGCCGTCATTCGTCAGACCGTTGATGTCGTGTTTTACGATATCTGCAGCAAGAAGAGTGAAACGGAGCCAGTTTGTCTTTGCAGAATTAAGGAAACGGTAGAACGTGTTCTTGGAAAATGCTTCCTTAAAAGTAGGTCTGTTGCTGCATATACATACTTCTTCCGACAAAAATGTTACTGAGTTTGTAACGAAACAGAGAAACCGGAGAAACGCCTTTTTCTTTCATGCCATTACATCTGGCAAGAAGCTTGCCGACATGGTGTTTAGAAAAAAATCTCTGAACGCAGTCAATTAGGGCTTTTTCATCAGAATGGTTTTGTGGTATACTGGACATGGCATAAATCTCCTTTGTAAAGATGGTTTCTAGTCAATTCCATTATACCAAACGGAACAGGTTTATGCCTTTTTTATTGGCTGAAATATTGAATTTTCAAGGTTCAACACACCACATCGGTGTGGGAAGTTTTAGTTATTTAGTGTCAAAAGAGACGCTGGAAACAGTGATGTGCATGCAGTAACCGACAATGATTCCTGGGAAGAGTGGTCCGGAAAAATTTATCCGGCAGATCCGGCATATTATAATTTCACCATCAAAGGGGCAAGTAAAGAAAAGTATAAGATCGTTGTTGATGGAATGACTACCTATCAGTTTATCAATGTAGATGGTGAATGGTATTATGATGTAAATGCAGATGGTGAAATAGATGAAGCTGAGATGGATAAGAGAGATATTGAAAGTTCATACTATTATCCAGAGATTATATTCTTAAGTGACGGCAGAGTTGCCATGCAGATGGAGATCACTTTGAATTATACAGAGGAAGATGATGTAAATACTTATTATGGATGGCCTGCAAAAGGCAGTTTAGCAATCAATATTTTCTACACTAGAAAATAATTTTTCATTTGGATTATTGTTATAAAACATATCTGAAGTTAAAAGCGGGATCAGAAACTATCTTCTGGTCCTGCTTTTTTTGAAGTATCGGATTATTTATGATCTCTCCAATCCCCCATTCGCCAATTACCATTATTTTTGCTATAATAAGAAAAGATTACGTGAACGGAGACAGCATGTTACGTATTGGAGAAATGTGGAGGAAAACAAATGAACATAAAGAAGATCGTATGCATAACAGCCCTTGCATCCCTGGCGATGACAGGTACGGCCTTTGCGGGTACCTGGAAAGGGGGAGAAGGGGAAAATCAGAATAAATGGTGGTATGATAACGGCAACGGAAGCTATCCTTCAAACTGCTGGCAGTGGATCGATGGAAATGGGGATGGGACAGCGGAAAGTTATTATTTCGATCATAATGGCTGGCTGCTGACAGATACTACAACACCGGATGGCTATACAGTGAATGCAAGCGGTGCCTGGGTGCAGAATGGTGTTGTCCAAACTAAAAAAACAGGACAGGCTGTAAATGAAGCAAAGATCAACGTAAATGCCAATCCCATTGATTATGAGGGGATTTATAGTTACAGTGGAGCTGCATCCTACGTTTACAATGAACAGACCCGGCAATATGTGCTGTGCGGGATAACAGAGGGAAATTCCTGGGATGAATGGCTGGAGAAGATCTATCCGTCCAAGCCTACATATGAGGAATTTGCCATCAAAAAAACAGATGTGGACAGATACCGTTTTGTAGATAAGGTGAGAACTACCTATCGCTTTATCCGGGATGATGGGGAATGGTATTATGATATTAATTCAGACGGCCGTATTGATGAATATGAACGGGACCGGAAAAATGAACTGGAAAGATCTTATAATTACCCGGAAATTGAGTTTCTGGAAGATGGCCGGATCATGATGAACACAGAAAGATATCTGGATTATACAGGCAGTGATGGAAGCACAAGCAGCCGTTATGGCTGGCCATCTCAGGGCAAGTTTTTATTAAAGACAGAGATCTATTATACCAGGAGATAGCTGGGAAATACTGGAAGATAAGTTTTGCATCCCTCTTGTCACCGCCATTCATTTGTATTATAATATCCAGAATGGTTTTAAGATGTCCTCTCGGAGTCTTTCATGCACCTGCTCAGGCACAGAAAGATCCCGAGAGAACATGATGCATATTTGGAGGAAATGAAAATGAAATTTGCAAAAAGGATGGATCGGTTTGGAGAGGGAATTTTTTCCAGACTGGCTGAGATCAAGAATAAAAGGATCAGTGAAGGAAAAGAAGTGATCGATCTAAGTATCGGTGCGCCAAACATTCCACCGGCAGAGCATATCCGCAAGGCACTTTGCGAGGAAGCTATGAAGCCGGAGAATTATGTTTACGCCATCAGCGATACCAAAAAGCTGTTAGATACAGTGGCAGACTGGTATAAGAGAAGATATGATGTGGAACTGGATCCGGATACAGAGATTTGTTCCCTTTTAGGTTCCCAGGAAGGTCTGGCTCACATTGCCCTGTCTATTGCAGATGAGGGAGACATCGTTATGGTGCCGGATCCATGTTACCCAGTATTCGGAGATGGTCCGCAGATCGCAGGGGCAGAGCTTTATTATATGCCTCTTAAGAAAGAAAATGACTATATTATCCAGCTTCAGGACATCCCGGAAGAAGTGGCAAGAAAAGCAAAACTGATGGTCGTTTCTTATCCAAACAACCCGACTACCGCTATGGCTCCTGCGCAGTTTTACAGAGACCTGGTAGCATTTGCAAAGAAATACGATATCATTGTTCTCCATGATAATGCATACAGCGAGCTTGTATTTGATGGAAAGACCTGCGGAAGCTTTTTAAGTTACCCGGGCGCAAAAGAGATCGGTGTGGAATTTAATTCACTTTCCAAGACTTATGGCCTTGCAGGTGCAAGAATTGGTTTCTGCCTTGGAAATAAAGAGGTTGTAAAGCATCTTAAGATGTTAAAATCCAATATGGACTATGGCATGTTCCTGCCGATCCAGGCAGCAGCAGTAGCAGCTCTTACCGGCGATCAGGACTGTGTTTATGATACCATGAAAGCCTATGAGGCAAGAAGAGATATTCTCTGTGACGGTTTTCGCTCCATTGGCTGGGAAATGGACCGTCCGGTAGCAACTATGTTTGTATGGGCTCCGATCCCGAAGCAGTATAAGTCTTCAGAAGCTTTTGTTATGGATCTGGTAGAAAAGACAGGCGTTATGGTGACACCGGGAAGTGCTTTCGGACCATCCGGCGAAGGCTTTGTGCGTATGGCTCTGGTACAGGACCGTGAGGCATTAGAGCGTGCGATCCATGCAGTAGATGAAAGCGGAATTTTCTCAAAGGAGAATTCATGAAAACGTTCATGAAAAAATGGAAATGGAAGATCCTGATCCTGGTATATCTCTGCTTTATATATGGCAATTCTCTGACTCCTGCAGCTATTTCTTCTAAGGAGAGCGGATATTTTCTTGCGAAGATACAGGATTTCCTTGCAGGAGCGGGAATGGATGCCTGGTGGCTGACAGAGCATCTGGTGCGCAAAGCCGCTCATTTTACAGAATATGCAGGACTGGGATTTTTACTGGCGATGAATACAGGGGCTGGAATAGCGCCTGTATTTTGCCTTTTAAAAGGAAATGTGACGGCAGTACTTTTTATGCCTTTTGTAGATGAAACCATACAGCTGTTTGTAGAAGGCAGGTCCGGTCAGATATCCGATGTGTGGCTGGATATGGCGGGAATTGTTACCGGGATCATGGTTACGGCAGGTTTCATGAAAATGACGGGCGCTTTGAAAACTGGCAGAAAAGCTGCAAAGGGAAAGGGCAGCGGAAACAGGAGCAGGAATAATGAATTATAAAGTGGTAATGGCTTATGACGGAAGCCGGTATAATGGCTGGCAGAAACAGGGGAATACAGATAAGACCATTCAGGGAAAATTAGAACAGATCCTTTTTAAGATGACCGGGGAAGAGATCGAAGTCCATGGTTCCGGCCGGACCGATGCAGGAGTCCATGCCAGGGGCCAGGTAGCAAATTTTCACATAGACTGGAAAAAACTGGAAGTCCAGGAGAAGCGGGAACTGGAAAAAAATGCCGGAAACCAGGCTGGACAGGGCTGTAAAAGGGAAAAATGTGGCGGAAAGAAAACGCCGGATCAGATCATGGAATATATCAATGAGTATCTGCCGGAGGATATTGCGGTTTTATCCTGTGAAGTGGCTCCGGAGCGTTTCCACAGCCGCCTTTCAGCAGTGAGAAAGACGTATTGCTATCAGCTGGAAATGGGACCGAAAAAAGATGTTTTTCAGAGAAATTATTATTATGGTCTGGGAGAACGGTTGGATGTTTCTGCCATGAAGGCAGCAGCCGGTCTTCTTACAGGAACCCATGATTTTAAAAGTTTCTGCGGCAATAAGAAAATGAAGAAATCAACGGTACGTACCATTGAAAAAATAGAGTTTGAGCAGTCAGGAAGCCGCCTGCATATTTATTTTACAGGAAATGGATTTTTACAGCAGATGGTACGTATCCTTACTGGCACGCTGATCGAAGTGGGACAGGGAAAATGTGCACCGGATAAGATAACAAGGATCCTGGACGCACAGGACCGGCAGGCAGCAGGACCAACTGCCCCGGCTCAGGGACTGTTCCTGGTAAATGTAGGGTATGAGGATAAGTGATGACTGATTTTTTAGTAAAATGTTTTGTGAAAGATCATGATAAAACAGAAGATCCCCAGGTGCGCACCCGGTATGGGATCCTGGCAAGTATTGTAGGCATCTGCTGCAATCTGCTTCTGTTTGCTTCCAAGCTGTTTATTGGCGTTCTGGTAAACAGTGTGTCCGTTATGGCAGATGCATTTAATAACTTATCCGATGCTGCATCGTCCATTATCGGTTTTATCGGTGTGCGTATGGCAGGAAAACCGGCTGACAGCGATCACCCTTTTGGGCATGGGCGGATTGAATATATTTCTGCTTTTATTGTGGCTTTCCTGGTTATTCAGGTGGGATTTTCCCTGTTTAAAACTTCTCTTGGAAAAGTGCTCCACCCGGAAGAAGTGTATTTTAAATGGATCTCCGTGCTGATCCTTCTTATTTCCGTAGGAGTGAAGTTCTGGCTGTCATTGTTTAACAGAAAACTGGGAAGCAGGATCAATTCCAAGGTGATGGAGGCAACGGCTGCAGATGCCATGGGAGATGTAATGACTACCAGTGCAGCCATTTTATCCCTTCTTGCTTTGAAATATTTAAACTGGAATATTGATGGCATTGTAGGTCTGGCAGTTTCCGTGGCTGTTATGTACGGCGGATTGAATATTGCAAAAGATACGTTGGCGCCGCTGATCGGAGAAGCCATTGAACCGGAGGTTTATGAGGAAATATCCAATTTTGTAGAAGGCTATGAAGGAATACTGGGAACCCATGACCTGATCGTTCACAATTATGGTCCGTCCCACAGTATGGCTTCTATCCATGCGGAAGTTCCAAGCAACTACGATCCGGAGTATTCCCATGAGATCATTGACCGGATCGAAAGGGATGCTGCAAAAAAATTTAACATGATGTTAGTGATCCACATGGACCCGGTAGAGCGGGATAATAAACGTCTGGCCCAGTACCGCTCCCTGATCAGCCGGGTGCTTATGGATATTGATATCCGCCTGTCGTTCCATGATTTTCGCATAGTAGGGTCAGGCAAAAATGTGTGTCTGGTGTTCGATCTGGTGGTTCCAAGAGAATATAAAGCATCGGCAGTGGGAAGACTGAAAAACAGGATCAATAATGAAGTCAGCCGCCGGGAGCCGGGATGCCGCTGTTCCATCACAGCAGAAAACAGTTTTCGTTCAGAGAAACATGGATCGGAGAAATAGGCATTGCCGCCATTTTAGTCCTGGCAGAAGGGATAATGGGAACTGGTATAATGGCAATGGAACTGGAAAACTGGATCTGTGACATGGCAAATGGAGATAAAGAAGGGCTGCGGCAGTTTTATGAGGAAACGGCCCGGTCTGTATACAGTTTTATTTTCTCAGTTTTAAAGGATCCACATGAGTCAGAAGATGTGATGCAGGAAACATTTCTGGCAGTGTGGGAACATGCAGGGGACTATGTTCCCTATGGAAAGCCGCTGGCGTGGGTATTTACCATTGCAAGGCGGCTTTGCTATATGCGTCTGCGGGAGAAAAAGCGGCAGGAAACTTTAGAAGACGGGGAGATCGATGATACCGGTGTGCCACAGCCACAGTTAGAACAGACAGCAGAGAGGACCGCTCTTTTACAGGCGTTAGACCAGTTAAATGAAACGGAACGGCAGATCGTGCTTTTGTATGCAGCTGCAGGGATGAAGCACCGGGAGATCGCCCAGGTCTTAAATATGCCCCAGGCAACGGAACTTTCCAAATACAGCCGCTCTGTGAAGAAACTGCAGAAAATGTTATATGCGTCATAATTGCGAAAAATTTGCTGCAGGCCTGCCTTATGAACAGGAATAAAAACTTCGGTTAGCATTGCATTTTATATAGTATGCTGTTATAATAAGTAGTAATGAATACTACATGTTAGGATAATCGAACGACATGTTGGATAACCGGAGGATAGAAACATGACTTACAAGATCATTGGAGACAGCTGTCTTGATCTGACAGAAGAACTGAAAAGGGACCCGAGGTTTCAGATGGTACCGCTGACATTGCAGGTGGGGGCTGCACAGGTGGTAGATGATGAGACTTTTGATCAGAAAGCTTTCATCCGTATGGTGAAGGAGTGTCCGGAGTGCCCGAAAACTGCCTGCCCTTCCCCAGAGATCTTTAAAGAAGCATATGAGGCAGCAGATGCAGAGGCAGTATTTGTGATCACTCTTTCCAGCCATTTAAGCGGAAGTTATAATTCAGCTGCTCTTGCAAAGCAGCTGTATGAAGAAGAAATGAAGGAAAAAGGAATTACGTCTTCTAAAAAGATCGAAGTTTTAGATTCCGAGTCTGCATCAGCAGGACAGTTAGAGCAGGCCCTTTATATCAGGGATCTGTGTGAACAGGGATTAAACTTTGAAGAAGTAGTGGAAAAACTGAGAAAATTCCGTGACGAGATGCACACCTACTTTGTTCTTGAAAGCCTTGATACCTTACGCAAGAACGGCAGACTTTCCGGACTGCAGGCATTCTTTGCAACTGCCTTAAATATCAAGCCAGTTATGGGCGCTGACCATGGTGTGATCATCAAATTAGACCAGGCAAGAGGTATCAACAAGGGTCTTCAGAGAATGTGCGATATTGCCATTAAAGAAGCAGGGGATACCACAGGAAAACGTGCAGTTGTATGCCATGTAAATAATCCTGAAAGAGGAGAGTACGTAAAGCAGGAACTGGCAAAGCGTGCATCTTTTAAGGAGATCGTTGTTACAAATGCAGCTGGCGTTGCTACCGTATATGCAAATGACGGTGGTATCGTGCTGGCAATTGGTTAATATTGGTAAACAGGAATAAAAAATGAACAGAAAAATGGATATGCACAGCGGCCGCTATTACAGGGCTGCTGTTGGCAGTTATAGCGGGTTTATCGATCCGGCATATGAAAACAGTTCTTATGTAAGTGCCAGTGAGCTGGCGGGGCAGAAGAGCGGGTCAGTGTCTGAAAAACTGGAAGAAAATAGAAATGAAGACCTGGCAGAAAGCAGTGAAAGCAAAATGGCAGCCAGATGGTAAACAGGATCAGGAAAATGGTGCTGGTGCAGAAAAGAATGAGAACGGTGGAAATAGCAGCGCTGGACAGAACACGGATGAAGAAGCTGCCGAAAATGATAGCAGTACAGGTGAGTCAGAAAATGACAGCCAGGAGAGTAAGACTGAGTCTGAAGCAGAGCCAACGGATCAGCTGGTAAATCTGGTCTTTTCCGGTGACATTCTTTATCAGATCATGTGATGAATGCCTATAAAACGGAGGCATCCGCAGCGTACTGGACAGCCAGTTTCAGTCTGTGATCGATGAGTCGGATATTTTCATGGCAAATGAGGAATTTCCTTTCAGTACCCGGGGAACGCCGGCAGAGGATAAGCAGTTTACCTTCCGGGCGGCACCGTCTTTGACCTTTGTTTTAAAGAGCTGGGGATCGATATTGTGACACTGGCAAATAATCATGCCATGGATTATGGGACAGATGCTTTACTGGATACCTGTGATACTTTGGATAAAGCCGGTATCAGGAGAGTAGGAGCAGGAAAGAACTTAGATGAGGCAAAAGCACCTGTTATTTTAGAAGCCCAGGGCAAAAGATCGGCTTTCTGGGAGCATCCAGGGTAATACCGGTGGCTTCCTGGAATGCAACTTCTACAAAGCCGGGTATGCTTACTACCTATGATCCGAAAATACTGGTGGATGAGATAAAGAAGCTGAGAGAGCAGTGTGATTATCTGGTGGTATATGTCCACTGGGGCATTGAGCGCAGTGAAAGGCCGGAAGACTACCAGAGATCTCTTGAAAGCAGTATATAGATGCCGGGGCAGATGTAGTCATTGGCAGTCATCCCCATGTGCTTCAGGGGTGGAATATTATAAGGGAAAGCCGATCGTATACAGTCTGGGCAATTTCATTTTCGGAAGCAGTATCCCTAAGACGGCACTGCTTAAGGTGCAGTGGGATGGGCAGGCAAGCCAGCTTACCTTTGTGCCGGGAACGTCTTCCGCCGGATATACAAGAGTGCTTGAAAATGAAGTCCAGAAGGCAGACTTTGCCTCTTATATGACAGGTATTTCCTATGGTGTTACCATTGAGGATGACGGAACGGTAGTGCCGCAGGGATAAGCGGGGACACATAACACTGTCCCTGCCATGCCCCACGTTCTTTAAAACGTTTATGCAGCTGATTTAAAACAAGCCGTTTGTTTCCGCTCCACAAAGGCGCGATCAGGAGATTTTTCGGTCCGTCACCGGTCATGCGGTGAATGGTGATCCGGGCGGTAAAAGCGTGATACAGTCGATCACAAGATCGATATATTCTTCTATAGAAAACACATGAAAGGGATCTGTCTGGTAGACATCTGCCAGATCGGTCCCTTTAATATATGGAGCAGCTGCAGCTTGATCCCGTCAATGGGCCGGTCTGCCAGATAGGTTACAGTTTCCTTCATCTGGTCTGTGGTTTCGCCGGGAAGTCCAAGGATCACATGGACGATCACAGTAATGCCGGCTTTTTCAGCCGTTTTAAAGCATCCTCAAACACAGGAAGTTCATAACCTCTGCGGATAAAGCGGGCGGTTTTTCATGGATCGTCTGAAGCCCAAGCTCCACCCAGACCGGTTTCTTACTGTTTAACTCTTTTAACAGGTCTATAATATCATCCCCAGGCAGTCCGGCCTTGTGGCAATGGAAAGAGCAGCGATATCCGGGTGGCTGATGGCACGTTCAAACAGTGGTTTCAAATAAAAACCGGTGCGTAGGTATTGGTAAAGGACTGAAAATAGGCGATATAATTGCAAGCTTCATCAGAGCCGGTCTTATTACTTACCCGTCCTTTGGCAGCTTCGATCTGATCCCATACATCTGTTTTCAGGCTTTCCGCAAAATCTCCGGAACCGCCTTCGCTGCAGAAAATGCATCCCCTGGTCCCACAGGTGCCGTCCCGGTTGGGACAGGTAAGACCTGCATCCAGTGACAGTTTATATACTTTATGTCCAAATGTATGTTTCAGCTCCCAGTCCAGACTGTGATAGGGGCGGCCGTTCCAGTTGTGTTCCAGTTCCATGTAAGACTCCTTAAAATAATTCCGGTCTGCCTGCAGGGCAAAGCAGGGACCGTTGTCATGTGTATGTCCAGTTATAACAGAAAAAATGTCAGCTGTCCATGAAAGAATGTGCAATATCGAAAAATATTGTATTGTGACAGATGTTACTTTTGTGTTAGACTGATAATAGCATATCAGCAGAAAAAGGAGAGGGCAGCTATGAATGTATGTGAGACCATAAAACAGTTAAATAGTGAAAAACAGATGCATTTATGCATGAACTTTATGGAAAAGGAGCAGCTGAAAACAAAGCAAGATATGAGAAGGTACTGAAAGGCTTTGAACAGGCGTTTGGCGACAGCAAAGAAGTCCTTCTTTCTCATCACCGGGCCGTACAGAGATCAGCGGAAACCATACAGACCACAACCACGGCAAGGTGCTGGCCGGCAGTATCAACTTAGACTGTGTAGGCGCAGCTGCAAAGAATTATTCCAGCCATGTGCGGATCATCAGCGAAACCTATAATCAGGACATTACTATTGACTTAAATGATCTGGAGCCAAGTGCTAAGAAAGCAGGAACTGTTGATCTGATCAAAGGTATTTTAAAGGGATTTGAAACATCAGGCTACAGTGTTGGCGGCTTTAATGCTTATATTACCAGCAATGTGATCAGCGCAGCCGGTGTCAGTTCCTCCGCTTCTTTGAAATGTTATTATGCTCCATGTTAAATGCATTTTTCAATGAAAGCCGTATGGACAATGTGGCTTATGCCCATATTGGAAAATTTGCGGAAAATAAATACTGGGACAAGGCATCAGGACTTCTTGACCAGATGGCATGTGCAGTAGGCGGCCTGATCACCATTGATTTTGTAGAGCCTATGACTCCGGTAGTACAGAAGATCGATTTTGATTTCAAGGCACAGAACCACAGTCTGATCATTGTCCAGACCGGAAAAGGCCATGCTGATCTGAGTGCTGAGTATTCTTCCATTCCGGAAGAGATGAAGAAGGTGGCAAAGTATTTTGGAAAAGATGTTTTAGCCCAGATCTCAGAAGAGAAGGTGATCCAGCATCTTCCTGAGATCCGGAAGTTTGCAGGAGACCGTGCAGTACTGCGTGCCCTTCATTTCTTTGAGGAAAACAAGAGAGTGGAAGCAGAGGTAGCAGCATTAAAAGAGGGCCGTTTTAATGATTTCCTGGAAAATATCACAGCATCCGGAAATTCTTCCTGAAATGGCTGCAGAACTGCTTTACTACTAGCAATAACGCAGAACAGGGAATTACCGTTGCCCTTGCTTTAACAGAGCTGTTTATAGCCCAGAAGCAGAGAGGTGCCTGCCGTGTACACGGAGGCGGTTTCGCAGGTGTTATCATGGCAATGCTTCCAAATGACCTGGTAGAAGAATATACAAAATATATGGAGAAATGCCTGGGAGAAGGCTGCGCTTATAATATGAGCATCCGGCCTTATGGCGCGATCTGCGTAAGTGATTATTTATAATGTGATACCAGAGTCAAAAACAAAGAGACATTTATAAAATGGGCCGTCTGCGAAAACAGACGGCCTTGTTTGTTATCATGCGATCATATTCTTATTACTTTCATTTCTTGTGATAGCTGTCCAGTAATTTCTGTTTCGTCTGCCACAATTCATTAGAAAGATCTACATGAACGGTGTGAGGATTTACCAGACGTTTGACTCATCCCATAAGGTATCCAGTTCTTCCTTACAGTATTTCTGGATATCCATTACCTTTGGTGATTCATAAACGCATTCGCCGTTTAAGAAGACTGGTACTAACAGTTCGCGCATGGTGTAGCTGCCAGGTGCTAATAAGGTTTTCTTCCATGTTTCCTGTGGGTCGAAAAGGAGAAGAGAATTGTTAGTATCGAACTTCTCGCCTACCAGGCAGATCAGATCTGCGATGATCTTTCCATTTTCTTTGTCATAAATACGGTAAATGGTCTTGTTTCCAGGGTTGGTGATCTTTTCAGCATTCTCAGATAACTTGATCTTTGGAATGAATTCACCGGTGGTCTTGTCCTTTACAGCAGCTAACTTGTAAACACCGCCAAAGGATGGGCAGTCCTTCGCTGTGATCAGATTGGTACCAACGCCCCAGGAATTGATGGTAGCGCCCTGTACCTTTAAGCTGTCGATCAGGTACTCATCCAGGTCATTGGAAGCGGAGATAACTGCATCCGGGAAGCCTGCTGCGTCCAGCATCTTCTTTGCTTTCTTTGACAGATATGCCAGGTCACCGCTGTCTAAGCGGATACCGTAGAAGGTCAGCGGAATGCCAGCTTCTCTCATTTCCTTAAATACCTTGATGGCATTTGGAATACCGGATTTTAAGGTATCATAAGTATCTACTAACAGGATACATGCAGATGGGTACAGCTTTGCATAGGTACGGAAAGCGGTCAGCTCATCCGGGAAACTCATGATCCAGCTGTGTGCATGGGTTCCTTTTACCGGAACATCAAACATCTTTCCGCAGAGTACATTGGAAGTACCGATACAGCCTGCGATCATGGCAGCTCTTGCGCCGTAAGTACCGGCATCAGCTCCCTGGGCACGGCGGAGACCGAATTCCATAACGCCATCGCCCTTTGCAGCGTGGACAATACGCTCTGTTTTAGTTGCGATCAGACTTTGGTGGTTGATAATGGTAAGAAGTGCTGTTTCAACCAGCTGTGCCTGCATGATCGGTGCGATTACTTTAATTAAAGACTCTCTTGGGAATACAACGGTACCTTCCGGGATAGCGTAGATATCGCCTGTAAAACGGAAAGTACTAAGATACTCTAAGAAGTCTTCTGCAAATATATTTAAACTTCTTAAATATTCAATATCACTTTCGTCAAAATGGAGTCCTTTGATATATTCAATGGCCTGTTCCAGACCGGCACAAATGGCAAAACCATTTCCATGGGGATTGGTACGGTAGAACATATCGAAGATGACAGTTTCATTTGCGTCTTTTTCCTTAAAATAGCCCTGCATCATCGTCAGTTCATACAGGTCAGTGAGTAGTGTGAGATTTCTGTGATCCATAAGTTGGCTCCCTCCTGGTACACAGTCTTTGGTTTGAAATAAATGGCTGTGTGCGGTTGTTTGTAAAGTTTCCGTAACAATATAGCATATTTATGTAAAAAGGAACATATCGTTACAAATTTAACAATATTATATACACATGACAAGACAAGTGTTCTGACAGAGCGAAATAAAATGCCTATTTCCTCCGTCCAGAAAGCCACAGCACTGGCTGCTGCCACATTCAGGAGTCTACTCCGTGGAACATAGGAATGAGAACGGTGTAGTCGCAGGCTGCAATAGTAGCATCTTTCAGGCCTTCGCCTTCTGTGCCAAGGACAATAGCCAGCTTTTCATGGGAAGTTAAAACAGGATCGTCAATGGATACAGAGTCGGTTTTAATGCCATAGCAGCAGTTTTAAAGCCCAAAGCTTTTAAGGTATCCATGGAAGCATCCGGCCAAGAATTTTTGGGAAGAATGGTCCATGGGATCTGGAATACAGTTCCCATGCTCACACGGGAGGCGCGGCGGTATAATGGATCAGCGCAGCCATGGGTGAGAAGTACAGCGTCCATGCCAAGGGCAGCAGCAGAACGGATAATGGCTCCTACATTAGTTGGGTTTACTACATCTTCTAAAATAGCAATGCGGTTTGCATGTTTACATATATCTTCTACAGAAGGAAGGACATTGCGCTTCATGGCGCAGAGCATGCCACGGGTCAGTGCAAAGCCGGTGAGTTTTGTAAGTACATTGTATTCAGCGGTAAATACAGGCACATCAGGGTATTTTTCAAGAAGCTGTCTGGTTTCGCCTCCGTCAGCTGAGACCAGCCGTTTCTCTGCCAGAAAAGAAATGGGAACATATCCTGCATTTAATGCCCGTTCAATCACCTTGGGGCTTTCAGCAATAAAAATGCCGGGATTCGGTTCAAAATAGTGGAGAAGCTGGGCCTCGTTGCAGCGGGCGTAGATGTCAAGCTCCGGGGCGTTAAAGTCTGTTATTTCAATTTCATTTAATTTCATAAAAATAAGTCCTTTAATGGGTGATATGTAGTTTAGTGATATATCATTTCCGCGATCGCGGGAAAATATATCTGTTTTCTAGTATAGAGGAAATGTATATTCTTGGCAACCGGACATAGTTACATGGTTTCAGGAAAAATGGTTATTCTAAATCTATCAAAGAATTATCAAAAATTTATTAGTGCAAAGGAGACCAGATCCATGGAAAATAAAATGTTCTGTTACCAGTGTCAGGAAACAGCCAACTGCACTGGCTGTACTTTAACCGGCGTCTGTGGCAAAACCCCAGGTTGCGGCAGCTCAGGATCTTTGGTGTATGTGACAAAGGGTATTGTGAGGTAACAACCAGACTGCGTAAGGAAGGCACGAATATCAGTGATGCTGAAAACCGCATGGTGGTAATGAACCTGTTTATGACCATTACAAATGCTAATTTTGATAAAGAGGCCATTGAGAACCGGATCCATGACACTCTTCATGTGAAAAAGAATTATTAAAGAAGGTAAAAGATACCTCCGGGCTTTCTGAGGCTGCTTTGTGGGACGGAAGCGGGGACTGGGAGGTGATCGCCGGAAAAGTGGGAGTTCTTTCCAATCCAGATGAGGATATCCGAAGCCTTCAGCAGTTGATCACCTATGGCATCAAGGGACTTTGCGCTTATACCAAACATGCCAATGCCCTGATGCATACAGATCCAAAGCTGGATGCGTTTATACAGGAAACTCTGGCAAAGACATTGGATAACAGCTTGTCGGCAGAGGAATTAGTGGCGTTGACCTTAAAACAGGAGAATACGGTGTAAAGGGAATGGCCATGTTAGATGCTGCCAATACCGGGGCTTATGGAGATCCAGAGATCACAGCAGTGAATATCGGTGTAAGAAAAATCCGGGCATTCTGGTTTCTGGTCATGACCTGCGGGACCTGGAAATGCTTTTGGAGCAGACAAAAGGAACAGGCGTGGATGTGTATACCCATTCAGAAATGCTTCCTGCCTGCAGTTATCCGGCCTTTAAGAAATATCCCCATTTTGTGGGGAATTATGGCAATGCCTGGTGGCAGCAGAAAGAAGAATTTGAGTCATTTAACGGGCCGATCCTTATGACCACTAACTGTATCGTGCCGCCAAAAGCCAGTTATAAAGACCGTCTTTACACCACCGGTGCAGCAGGATATCCGGGCTGTACCTATATTCCAGGGGCTTAGGAGAAAAGAAGGATTTTTCCCAGATCATAGAACAGGCAAAGAAATGTCCGCCGCCTAAAGAACTGGAATTTGGTACGATCCCAGGTGGCTTTGCCCATGCCCAGGTGATCGCGCTGGCAGATAAAGTAGTGGCAGCGGTAAAGTCCGGGAAAATAAAGAAATTCGTAGTCATGGCGGGCTGTGACGGACGCATGAAGAGCCGTGAATATTATACAGAATTTGCCAAAGCGCTGCCAAAAGATACCGTGATCCTCACAGCAGGCTGCGCCAAGTACCGCTACAATAAATTAAAACTGGGAGACATTGACGGCATCCCAAGGATCCTGGATGCAGGCCAGTGTAACGACTCCTATTCCCTGGCAGTGATCGCCATGAAGCTGAAAGAGGTATTTGGACTGGATGATATCAACGACCTTCCTATTATTTATAACATTGCCTGGTATGAGCAGAAAGCCGTGATCGTTTTCCTGGCCCTTCTGTCTTTAGGTATCAAAACATCCACTTAGGTCCAACGCTGCCTGCGTTCCTGTCCCCGGCGGTGTTGAAAGTGCTGGTGGAGAAGTTTCATATTGCGGGAATCACGACGGTGGAAGAGGATATGAAGTTGTTTTTGATAGATACTGTGTATTTTTAAAGTTTTCTCCTCAGTTTAGCCGTTGACATTTCCATCCCCAGTCATTATAATGTAACTGTTATAATGAAAGTTATAAAGAAAAGCCAAGAAGGAGACAGTATCCTTTTCCAAACATTACAGAGAGCCGGTGCAGGTGGAAATCCGGTATCAGTAGGAGAAAGGAGAAGATCACTCCGAGCTGCCAGCTGAAGTTTTAAGTAGGCCGGGCCGCATTTCCTGCGTTAAGGGAACTCATATGATGGTATGCAGTAACAGGTGGTTGAACGAATCTAAGCTTTCGTCCTTTTACGGGGATGGAAGCTTTTTTTTATGGTGATGCACCGTCAGGTGACAGATCCATGTATTGAAAATTCAGGGCGCTGACCTTGAAAAGTACCTGTGAGACATTCTTCAAATTTAGAAATGGAGGAAAAGCAAGGATGTATGACAAAGTCCCCACAGACCTTAAGTTTGTGGAAAGAGAAAAAGAAGTCGAAAAGTTCTGGGAAGATGAACACATTTTGAGAAGAGTATTAAGATGCGTGAAGGCTGCCAGCCATATGTATTCTATGATGGACCGCCAACCGCAAACGGTAAGCCGCATATCGGCCATGTTGAGACCCGTGTAATCAAGGATATGATCCCGAGATTTCGCGCTATGAAGGGCTATATGGTTCCAAGAAAGGCCGGCTGGGATACTCACGGACTTCCTGTAGAACTGGAAGTAGAAAGAAGTTAGGCCTTGACGGAAAGGACCAGATCGAAAAATACGGTCTGGAGCCATTTATCAAGCAGTGTAAGGAAAGTGTCTGGAAATACAAGGGCATGTGGGAAGATTTCTCCGGCACTGTTGGTTTCTGGGCTGATATGGACAATCCATATGTTACCTACCACAATTCCTTTATTGAGTCTGAATGGTGGGCATTAAAGCAGATCTGGGATAAAGGCCTGTTATACAAGGGCTTTAAGGTAGTTCCTTATTGCCCACGCTGCGGTACCCCGCTTTCCTCCCACGAGGTAGCGCAGGGATACAAGGACGTAAAAGAGCGTTCTGCAGTGGTACGTTTTAAAGTAAAAGGGGAAGATGCTTATATCCTGGCATGGACCACAACCCCATGGACCCTTCCAAGCAACCTGGCACTTTGCGTAAACCCAAATGAAGAATACGTAAAAGTGAAGGCAGCAGACGGCTATACCTATTACATTGCACATGCATTAATGGAAAAGGTATTAGGAGAAGGCTGTGAGGTTCTGGAAACTTATGTAGGTAAGGATCTGGAATTCAAGGAATATGAGCCATTATACGACTGCTCCGTTCCATACTGCGAGAAGCAGCACAAAAAGCGTTCTATGTTGTATGTGATACCTATGTAACCTTAACAGATGGTACCGGAATCGTACACATTGCTCCTGCATTTGGTGAAGACGATGCTAATGTAGGCCGCAAGTACAACCTGCCTTTCGTCCAGTTAGTTGATGCAAAGGGTGATATGTCAGCAGATACTCCATTTGCAGGCAAGTTTGTAAAAGATGCTGATCCATTAGTATTAAAAGACTTAAAAGAAAAGGCCTGTTATTTGATGCTCCTGCATTTGAGCACAGCTATCCACACTGCTGGAGATGCGATACTCCGCTGATCTACTATGCAAGAGAATCCTGGTTCATCAAGATGACAGCTGTTAAGGATGACCTGATCCGCAATAACAACACCATTAACTGGGTACCTGAGTCTATTGGTAAAGGCCGTTTCGGTGACTGGCTGGAGAACATTCAGGACTGGGGCATTTCCAGAAACAGATATTGGGGAACTCCATTAAATATCTGGGAGTGCGAGTGCGGACATCAGCATTCCATCGGAAGCATTGAAGAATTAAAGAGCATGTCTGACAACTGCCCGGATGATATTGAACTTCACCGTCCATACATTGACGCTGTTACCATCCGCTGCCCGAAGTGCGGCAAGCAGATGAAGCGTGTACCGGAAGTTATCGACTGCTGGTTCGACTCTGGTGCAATGCCATTTGCACAGCATCATTATCCATTTGAGAATAAGGAACTGTTTGAGTCCCAGTTCCCGGCTCAGTTCATTTCCGAGGCTGTAGACCAGACTCGTGGATGGTTTTACTCCCTGTTAGCTGAGTCTACCTTACTGTTCAACAAGGCTCCTTACGAAAATGTAGTTGTAATGGGTCTGGTTCTGGATGAGAACGGACAGAAGATGAGTAAGTCCAAGGGAAATGCAGTTGACCCATTTGACACCTTACAGAAGCATGGCGCAGATGCCATCAGATGGTTCTTCTATACCTGCTCCGCTCCATGGATCCCGAAGAGATACCAGGATAAGGCAGTGACCGAAGGACAGAGAAAGTTCATGGGTACCTTATGGAATACCTACGCATTCTGGGTATTGTATGCAAATATCGACAACTTTGACGCTACCAAATACAGCTTAGAATATGATAAGCTGCCGGTAATGGATAAGTGGCTGCTGTCCAAGATGAACTCCATGGTCAAGGCAGTAGATGACAACCTGATGAACTACCGTATCCCTGAGGCTGCAAAGGCTCTCCAGGAATTCGTAGATGATATGAGTAACTGGTACGTGCGCAGAAGCCGTGAGCGTTTCTGGGCAAAGGGCATGGAGCAGGATAAGATCAATGCCTATATGACCCTGTACACCGCTCTTGTAACTGTTGCAAAGGCAGCTGCTCCTATGATCCCGTTCATGACAGAGCAGATCTACCAGAACCTGGTAAGAAAGATCGACAAGACCGCTCCGGAAAGCGTTCATCTGTGCGACTTCCTGTAGTAAAGGAAGAGTGGATTGATGAGAAGTTAGAAGCAGATATGGAAGAAGTTCTGGATACTGTTGTTATGGGCCGTGCAGCCAGAAATACAGCAAATATCAAGAACCGTCAGCCAATCGCCCAGATGTATGTAAAGGCAGACCATGCATTATCTGATTTCTATGTAGAGATCATTGAAGAAGAGTTAAATGTAAAGAAAGTAACCTTTACAGATGACGTAAGAGCATTCACTTCCTATACATTTAAGCCACAGTTAAAGACCGTAGGACCAAAATACGGCAAGCTGTTAGGAAAGATCCGTGAAGCACTGACCAACTTAGACGGAAGTGCTGCTATGGATACTTTAAATGAGACCGGCGCATTAACCTTTGACTTTGACGGACAGGAAGTTGTTCTTACAAAGGATGACCTGTTGATCGATGTAGCAAAGAAAGATGGTTATGTAACAGAAGAAGACAACTATGTAACTGTTGTCCTGGATACCAACCTGACTCCTGAACTGATCGAAGAAGGTTTTGTCCGCGAAGTGATCAGCAAGATCCAGACCATGCGTAAGGAAGCTGGCTTTGAGGTTATGGACCACATCGGCGTATACCAGAGCGGCAACGACAAGATCGCTGAGCTGATCAAGAACAACGCAGATGAGATCAAGAGCGAGGTTATGGCTGATTACATCCACTTAGGTGAGATGAAGGGCTTCACCAAAGAGTGGAACATCAACGGCGAGACTGTTATGTTAGGTGTGGAAAAGCTGTAAAGTAGCCATATAATAATGGTAAAATATGGTTTAATATCCGTATTTAAGTTGAAATAGACTGGAAAAAATGGTAATATGAGGGACAGGGCAGAAATGTTACCTGTCCCTTGTTTGTATCATTTATTTGTCAAACAGATCAGCAGCGCGTGCAGGCGTGTGCGGGTCAAAATATGGGTATGCTTTCTGTAAAGGGGGCATATGGGAAAATGAGGAGGAAGGCTATGAAAAATACAGGCTTTGACAAGGCTTTGTTCAAAAGTGCAGTAACCTTTAATGTAAAAAACATGTTCCGTCGTACCATCGACGAAGCAACCCCTCAGCAGATCTTCCAGGCTGTGGCTTATACAGTAAAGGACGATATCATTGACCAGTGGATAACAACCCACAAGGAATATGAGAAAAAAGATGTAAAGACCCTTTATTATCTGTCTATGGAGTTTTTAATGGGTCGTGCCCTTGGAAACAATATGATCAATCTTCGTGAATATAAGGAGATCGCAGAAGCATTAGACGAAATGGGCTTTGACTTAAATGCTATCGAAGACCAGGAACCGGATGCAGCATTAGGAAATGGTGGTTTAGGACGTTTAGCAGCATGCTTCCTTGACTCTTTAGCAACCCTGGGCTATCCGGCATATGGCTGCGGTATCCGTTACCGTTATGGTATGTTCAAACAGAAGATCGAAGATGGTTATCAGGTAGAAGTTCCGGATAACTGGCTGGAAAATGGCAATCCATTTGAGATCCGCCGTCCGGAGTATGCTGTAGAAGTAAAATTCGGCGGCTATGTACGTATTGAAGACCGCAATGGTATGAGCCATTTCGTACAGGAAGGTTATCAGTCTGTAAAGGCTGTTCCATATGACCTGCCAGTTGTAGGCTATGGCAACCACATTGTAAATACACTTCGTATCTGGGATGCTGAACCTGTTAATACCTTTAACCTGGACTCCTTTGACCGTGGTGATTATCAGAAGGCTGTTGAGCAGGAAAACCTGGCTAAGAACATCGTTGAGGTCCTTTATCCAAATGATAACCATTATGCAGGTAAGGAACTGCGTTTAAAACAGCAGTATTTCTTCATCTCTGCCAGCGTTCAGAGAGCAGTACAGAAATTTAAAGAAAAACATGACGACATCCATCAGTTCCCTGAGAAGGTTGTATTCCAGTTAAATGATACCCATCCAACTGTAGCAATTCCTGAGTTAATGCGTATCCTCTTAGACGATGAAGGCCTTACCTGGGAAGAAGCATGGGATATTACTACAAGAACCTGTGCATACACCAACCACACGATCATGTCTGAGGCATTAGAGAAGTGGCCGGTAGACTTATTCTCCCGTCTGCTTCCACGTATCTATCAGATCGTAGAAGAGATCAACCGCCGTTTTGTAAATGAGATCCAGCAGAGATATCCTGGTGATCAGGACAAGATCGCAAAGATGGCAGTTGTATACAATGGTCAGGTAAGAATGGCTTATATGGCTATTGTAGCAGGCTTCTCTGTAAATGGTGTTGCAAGACTGCATACTGAGATCTTAAAGCATGAGGAGTTAAAAGACTTCTATGAGATGATGCCTGAGAAGTTCAACAACAAGACCAATGGTATCACCCAGAGACGTTTCCTGCTTCACGGCAACCCATTATTAGCTGACTGGGTAACTGACAAGATTGGCGATGAGTGGATCACAAACCTGCCTCATATTAAAGAACTGGCAGCATTTATGGATGATAAGGAATGCCAGAAGGAATTCCTGGATATTAAATATAAGAATAAAGTACGTCTGGCTAAGTACATTAAGGAGCACAACGGCATTGACGTTGATCCAAACTCTATTTTTGATGTACAGGTTAAGAGACTTCATGAGTACAAGCGTCAGCTGATGAACATTCTCCATGTTATGTACCTTTACAATCAGTTAAAGGATAACCCAAACATGGATATGGTTCCAAGAACCTTTATTTTCGGCGCTAAGGCAGCAGCAGGCTACCGCCGTGCAAAACTGACTATTAAGCTGATCAATGCAGTAGCAGATGTGATCAACAATGATAAGTCCATTAATGGAAAGATCAAGGTTGTATTTATTGAAGACTACCGCGTATCCAACGCAGAGATCATCTTTGCAGCAGCAGATGTCAGCGAGCAGATCTCCACAGCCAGCAAGGAGGCTTCCGGTACCGGTAACATGAAGTTCATGTTAAACGGTGCTCTTACATTAGGAACTATGGATGGTGCAAATGTTGAGATCGTAGAAGAAGTTGGACAGGAAAATGCCTTTATCTTTGGCCTTTCTGCAGACGAAGTTATCAATTATGAGAATAACGGCGGCTATAATCCAATGGATATCTTCAACAACGATCCTCAGATCCGCAGAGTACTGATGCAGCTGACCAATGGATATTATTCACCAAAGGATCCGCAGATGTTTAAGGAAATCTATGATTCTCTGTTAAATAACTGTGGCGGCAGCCGTCCGGATACTTACTTTATCCTGAAAGACTTCCGTTCCTATGCAGAGGCTCATGAGAAGATCGACAAGGCTTACAGAGACAGACAGTGGTGGGCAAAAGCAGCTCTTATCAATGTTTCCCACAGCGGTAAGTTTACTTCTGACCGTACCATTGAAGAGTATGTAAGAGATATCTGGCATCTGAAAAAGGTGACATTAGAGCAGTAAGACCCGTTCGTGCAGCGCATGAATGGTAATAAAAACTGTGATTTATGGGGGATGCTGCAGAAGCCTGCGTTTTTGCGGCATCCCTTTATTGAAAAATGATTTCTTCAAATGTGTTCTGGAAATATGTTCCTGAAACGTATCCCCAGAATACATTTGAAGATATGTTTTATGAAAGAAAGGATCTACATTATGAAGATAAAAGATATACTGGCAGAGGGCAGACCAACCCTTTCATTTGAAGTATTCCCTCCAAAGACAGCAGATGCTTATGAGTCCGTAGAAAAGGCAGCTTCCAAGATCGCCCAATTAAAGCCGGATTTTATGAGCGTTACTTACGGTGCAGGCGGCGGAACCAGTGATTATACAGTAAAGATCGCTTCTACTATTAAAGAAGAGTATGGCGTGACACCACTGGCTCATCTTACCTGTGTTTCTTCTACCAGAGAGAAAGTACATCATGTATTAGAAGAATTAAAGGCACATAAGATCGAAAATGTCCTGGCACTGAGGGGTGATATCCCACAGGACGGAAAAACACCGGAAGTTTATCACTATGCTTCTGAGCTGATCCGTGAGATTAAAGAAGCAGGGGATTTCTGTATTGGTGCAGCCTGCTATCCGGAAGGACATCCGGAATCTTCTAATAAGTCTGTGGATATGGACTATTTAAAGCAGAAGGTGGACGCTGGCTGTGATTTTGTCACTACCCAGATGTTCTTTGACAACAGCCTTCTTTACAGCTATTTATACCGCATCCGTGAGAAAGGCATTACCATTCCTGTGATCGCAGGTATCATGCCTGTTACCAGCGGAAGCCAGTTAAAGCGTATTGCACAGATGTCCGGAAGCTATATGCCGGCACGTTTCTTATCTTTAGTCGATAAATACGGAGATAATCCGGCAGCTATGAAGCAGGCTGGTATCGCTTATGCTACAGATCAGATCATCGACCTTCTGGCAAATGGTATTAAGGGAATTCATGTGTACACCATGAATAAGCCGGATGTAGCTGCACAGATCCAGAGCAATATTTCAGAGCTGCTGAAATAACGTAATGAGTCCAAAAGAAAAACAAGCCATTAACGAAGGTTCCGCCTGCGAATGCAGGCAGTAGAGCACGATAGTGCGGGAACCTGAGTGAACGGCTTGGGACAGGAGGACATACAGGAAAATGGAACTGGCAGATATTAACAGAAGAGAGGTTTTACGCTATCTGGGGTATAAAAACCAGGAGGCAGACGAAAATGTAAGTAGGATCGTGGAAGACTGCCTGGAGCTTTTGTGGAAAAATGTTTCACCTAAGTACCGGGTGCGGGAATTTCCTCTTACTCTGGGAGCAGACAATCGGATCGATGGGGAAGTTTTCCAGACAAAAAGCAGAAATCTTTCTGTTAATTTAAAAGACTGTGAAAAAATACTGGTTTTTGCCGCAACGTTGGGTGTGGGAGCGGATTACCTGATCCAGAAGTACAACCGCCTGGAAATGAGCCGGGCAGTGATCTTGCAGGCTGCTTCTGCGGCTATGATCGAGGAATACTGCGATCAGGTGTGTGAAGGCCTGAAAAAAGAGTACGAAGAAAAAGGCCTGTATCTGCGGCCAAGGTTCAGTCCCGGATACGGGGATTTTTCTTTAAGCTGCCAGAGCGCTGTTTTAGATGCACTGGATGCAGGAAAGCACCTGGGGATCAAACTGACAGACAGTTTTCTGATGATGCCTTCCAAATCCGTAACAGCAGTGATCGGAGTGAGCCAAAAGCCCCACCGCTGTGACGTAAAGGGCTGTGAGGCCTGCGGAAAAACAGACTGCCTGTACAGGCGGTAGCGGACAGAGTCATTATGAACTGTTACGCTTAAATAGATCAGATAAAATAGATCAAAAGAGGTTTAATATGAGCATTTTAGATGAAATGAAAGTGCGCCGCCTGTATTGTGACGGCGGTATGGGAAGTCTGCTGCAGGCTGCGGGACTTGCTGCCGGTGAACTGCCAGAGCGCTGGAATATTTCCCATCCGGAAGTTATTACAGATGTGCACAGAAAATACCTGGCAGCAGGTGCGGATATTATGACTACCAATACCTTTGGCGCCAACCGGTTAAAATATGACAAGGACGGGGAGCTAAAGGCCATTGTAGAGGCAGCTATTGCCAATGCAAGAAAAGCGGTAGAGGAAGCTGGCAGAGGCTATGTAGCCCTGGATCTGGGGCCTACAGGAAAGCTTTTAAAGCCACTGGGCGATCTGCCATTTGAGACTGCTGTATCTTTATACAAAGAGGTAGTTTCCATTGGCGCGGCAGCAGGCGCTGATCTGGTGCTCATTGAGACCATGAGTGACAGCTATGAGTTAAAGGCTGCTGTTTTAGCTGCAAAAGAGGCTGGCATTAACCCGGAAACAGGAGTAAGACTGCCAATCTTTGCTACTGTTATTTATGATGAAAAAGGCAAATTGCTTACTGGCGGAAATGTAGAGTCCACCGTAGCGCTGTTAGAAGGTCTGGGAGTAGACGTTCTGGGCGTAAACTGCGGTCTGGGACCGGAACAGATGAAGGGGATCGTAAAAGATATCCTGGAAGTTTCTTCTACCCCGATCCTGGTTAACCCAAATGCAGGACTTCCAAGAAGTGAAAATGGAAAGACCGTATATGACGTAGATCCAAAAGACTTTGCTGCTGTGATGGAAGAGATTGTAAGAATGGGCGCTGTGATCACCGGCGGCTGCTGTGGTACAACACCAGATCACATCCATGCCATGGTAGAACTGACAAAGGATATCCCAGTGCAGATGCCGGAAAAGAAGCACCGCACGGTCATTTCTTCCTATTCCCAGGCAGTTGTATTTGATAAAAAGACCATTATCATTGGCGAGCGTATCAATCCTACAGGAAAATCCAAATTTAAACAGGCTCTCCGTGACCACAACCTGGAATATATCCTTCGTGAAGGTGTGACCCAGCAGGATAATGGCGCAGATGTCCTGGACGTAAACGTAGGTCTTCCGGAGATCGATGAGCCTTCCATGATGGAAGATGTGGTAAAAGAACTGCAGGCGGTCATTGATCTGCCATTACAGTTAGATACCTCCAGTGCAGAGGCTATGGAGCGGGGCCTTCGTGTATACAACGGAAAGCCTCTGATCAACTCTGTCAACGGTAAAAAAGAGGTTATGGAACAGATCTTCCCGCTGGTTGCAAAATACGGCGGTGTTGTTGTAGGACTTTGTCTGGATGAAGACGGCATTCCTGAGACTGCAGAGGGAAGAATTGCAGTAGGAAAGAAGATCATTGACACAGCTGCTGCTTATGGAATTGGACCGGAAGATATTATTTTAGACGGTCTTTGCATGACGGTAAGCTCTGACAGCCAGGGAGCGATCGTTACTCTTGAAACTCTTAGAAAGATCCGTGATGAATTAGGCGGAAAGTCTGTTTTAGGTGTATCCAATATCTCCTTTGGACTTCCTCAGAGAGAGATCATCAACGGTGCTTTCTTTACCATGGCAATGGAAAGCGGTTTAAGCGCTGCCATTATCAATCCGAACTCTGAAGCTATGATGCGGGCTTATTATAGCTTTAACGCATTGATGAACCTGGATCCTCAGTGCAGTGAATATATCAGCATTTACAGTGGCCAGACTGCAGGTCTGGGCCAGACCATTGGAAAAGGTGGAAATGGTGCCGGAGGTTCCGGTGCAGCCGGAAATGGCGGTGCAGGGAGTGCAGGAAGTCTTGGAAATGCCATTGAAAGAGGTTTAAAAGAAGTAGCAGTAGAAAGCGTAACTGCTCTTTTAAAGGAAAAAGAAGCCCTGGATGTGATCAATGAAGAGATCATCCCGGCACTGGACCATGTAGGAAAAGGCTTTGAGAAAGGTACTGTTTTCCTTCCACAGCTGTTAATGAGTGCGGAAGCAGCCAAAGCAGCCTTTGAAGTGATCAAAAATGCCATGGCAGGCAGCGGAGAGACCCAGGAAAAGAAAGGTACCATTATCCTTGCAACTGTCAAAGGCGATATCCATGACATTGGAAAGAACATCGTAAAGGTTCTTCTGAAAACTACAGCTACGATGTGATCGATCTTGAAAAGATGTTCCGCCGGAGACAGTAGTAGAAGAAGCTGTAAGCCGCCATGTACCATTAGTAGGCTTAAGCGCCCTGATGACTACTACAGTTCCAAGCATGGAGGAGACCATTAAGCAGCTGCGTGAAAGCGCCCCGTGGGTAAAAGTCATGGTAGGCGGAGCAGTGCTCACTCAGGAGTATGCAGATACCATTGGAGCAGATGCGTATTGCAAAGATGCTATGGCATCTGTACACTATGCGGAGACAGTTATATAATGTAATGAGTCCAAAAGAAAAGCAAGCCATTAACGAAGGTTCGTGAAACTACCATTTATTACCAGGTAATTTTCCAGAAAAATGTGATAATATAGTTTTGTAACATAAATGAAATAAATTTGTAATAAAATGAAAGCGAGGACAAAACTATGTTATCAGTATCCACAATGGCACTTGCAGCAATGATCGGCTCCGCATGCGTACCTAACGCAAATCAGGCGTGTAACGTAAACAGCTGTACATATGATCAGGCAAACTGCATTCAGGCAGAATGCGCTGCAAACGGCGGACAGGACTTAAACTGCCTGTTAAATGGTCTTGGTGCATGCCTTCAGGATGGCTGCCAGAATGGAATAAGACCAGCCGGAGTATCCGGCCTGGGAAGCTGCAGAAGATAAGAGCATTGGATTTTGCAATAAGCAATGTTACAAAAGAAAAATAGATAAATAAGTATGAGAAAAGACCGTCTGTTCAAAAGAAAGAGCAGGCGGTCTTTCACGTTATGCATTAGTAAAGAACTGTGTTGGGTGGTTTTGCGGGCTGAGTTATCGATCACAGAAAAGTGCTGGCCTGTTTCTCACTGATCCAGATTTTTCCCTTGTTTAAATGAATGATCTCTTCATCCACAAGTTCCTGAACCGTCCTGTTTACTGTCCGTACCGAGCAGCCAAGATGTGCTGCGATCTCCGGCCTGGTGAAGGGGATACGGATGGGATAGACGGAACCGGGGTTTGGATTACCATTGCTGTTTTCCGTATGTGTGCTGTCATTTACAGCCTGTGTCACCTGTTCTTTCAGAAAGACCAGCATGCGGGTGCGGTTGTCCGCAAAAGGTTCTGGCGCTGGAACTGGGCCTGGGCTACCAGCTGGGTGATGATCATGCGGCTTCTGAGAAAAGAGCGTGGAGTCGCTCCGCAGCCAGGTCATATATTCCGCTGCAGGGATCACCAGGCAGAGAGAGTCTTCCAGCGTGGTCAGTGTTACCAGACGGGGCTGTTTTTCAGTGAAAATTCGTAATCACCAACTATGTCCAGTGCCCTTATTTCTGTAAAATGATAAGGTATATTTGCCACATGTTCCTCAACCGCTACCAGACGGCCTTTAAAAGGATATACACATGGGCGCAGCTGTCCCCTGCAGCTACCAGACGGCTGCCTTTTATAAGAGCGCAGCATCAGCACCGTCTGTATATAAGGCGGAGCAAATTTAAAGAAATTCTCTAAAAAGCTTTTTGTTTTAATGTAAATGGATAATTAAATTTATTGATATTCAACAAAACTGCCACATGTCCTTTTTAATTATGATATCATTTTATAATATAAGTGTCAAAAGGTCTTTGATATAGGTACATTGAAAGACTCCGGGAGTACATAAAATAAAAAGGAGGAAGTTTATTATGGGAACACCACACAATCAGGCGGAAAAAGGTGAGATCGCAAAAAGGTATTGATGCCGGGGATCCTCTTCGTGCTAAATTCATTGCAGAGAATTTCCTTACAGATGCAAAGCTGGTCAATGAAGTCCGTGGGGCATATGCATACACAGGTACTTATAAAGGGAAAAAGTAACTGTTATGGCAAGCGGAATGGGAATGCCGTCTATAGGAATTTATTCCTATGAGCTGTTTTCTGTTTATGATGTAGACCAGATCATACGTATTGGTTCTGCAGGCGCTTATGTATCGGAATTGAATTTAGGTGATGTAGTGCTGGAAGAAAGTGCATGGAGTGAATCTACTTTTGCACATACCCAGAATGGCTACGATAAAGATACCATCTATCCGGATCCGAAATTAAACGCTCATATTTTAGAGGCTGCAAAGCGTAATCATATTACTGTAAAGCCTGTAAAAGTACATTCCAGTGATGTATTTTATACAGAGCCAAATGTAGACGGCTACAAAGAGATCAGCGCAAAACATGGTTGTGCCTGCGTGGAAATGGAAAGCTTTGCACTGCTCCACAATGCAAATGTGCTCCACAAAAGCAACCTGTCTGCTGACCATCTCTGACTCTATGCCAAAGAATGAGCATGCAACAGCAGCAGAACGCCAGACTTCCTTTACAGACATGATGACTGTTGCATTAGAGGCTTGTCTGGACCAGTAGGAAGGTTCTGCCTGCGTCAGCAGGCAGTAAAGCGGGTAAGCATGAGGTTCGTAGGTCTGATGTATAAAATCCTGTAATTTTCCATAAAATCCCATAAAGAGTAAATTATGCTCTGGCAATGCAAATGTGTCAGAGGCAAAAGGGGATCATATAAAATGGAAAAAATGGAAAAACTTTCATCAAAGGCCTTGTGATCGGCGCAACCATGACGGTACCAGGCGTCAGCGGCGGTTCTATGGCTATGGTCTTAGGGATCTATGACCGCCTTTTAAAACATGTCAGTGAAATAACAAAATATCCAAAAGAAAGTCTCACATTTCTGCTCTGGTTTGCAGCCGGAGCAGGAAGCGGGTTTTGTTTTCCAGAGGGATCAGCTGGCTTTTAACCACAAGGGCAGAAGGAATTTTATGTTTCTTCTTCCTGGGAGCAGTATCAGGGGAATTCCCATGATCTTAAAAGCGCCAGTGTAAGCCGTATCAGGGGAAGAGAACTGATATGTATCCTTACAGGAATCCTCACAGCCCTTCTTATAGCCCTGATCCCTCAGGGAATGTTTGCTCCTGGAACAGAAAACACTCCCATGCATCTGCTTTTCCAGCTTGCAGGAGGCTTTATCATAGCAGTTGCCTTAGTCCTTCCGGGCATCAGCGCCTCCCAGATGCTCTATATGCTTGGAATTTATGAAAGTACCTTAAAAGCCATCAGCAGTCTGGATATTTTGGCGCTTCTTCCCTTAGCTGTTGGTGGTATTATGGGAACCTATCTTACAGCCCGTATTCTGGAGCAGCTGATCAAAAGCACAGGGAAGCCACTTTTTAATGATCCTGGGCTTTATGCTGGCATCGCTGCCTGAACTTCTGCCAGGTCATTTAGCACAAGAAAACCTGCTGTTTTGCGTGATGGCGCTGGCAGCAGGTTTTATAGGTGTTTATTTTGTTACATTAAAATGAAAGCGGGTAAAGTCACCAAGCCAGGTAGTGCTGGAATACTCAATGGCCTTTAAGAGGCTGCTACACCATGGATGAAGCCATGGATATGCGCTTTGACATGGTAGCACAGGGAAAGGCTCTGGGTGAGCTGCTTCCTGATATGTGCAGACAGGTTTACGATATTGCTGAAAAATGGAAAAATATGGAAGCTTATGACTTCGTAGGAACGGGCTTTGACTATGCTGCTGCATGGTTTGGACATGCAAAAGTATTTGAGGCACTGGGAAAATATGCCATGCACATTAATTCAGAAGAATGGCTCCATATGAATTTCTTTATGAGAAATGTGGACAAGATCGGAACCATTATCGTTGCAAACACGACTAACCCGGCCATGAGCCGCAACAAAGAACTGATCAAGTTTGCCCATAATCTGACACGCCCGTTAATGGTGATCACAGATGGGGGTAAAGAAGATTTCGGCGTAGATACCAACTATGTAAAGGTTCCTAAGACAAAATATGCCATTAATATGCCACTGACCCAGTTTGCGCCGATCTGTCTGTTATGCGGTTATATCATGGATATGATCGGAGAAGAGGACGGCAGAGGCTGCAAGGGCGTATGGAAGATCGCAGACGGCGCAAGATGCATCCGCGAAAGCGAAATGATCGTGCAATAGAGTACGAATGCACTAGAAGAGAAAACAAAGGGGAACATTATGTTAAAAAAGATAAATATTTCTACAAAAAAATGATATTTTTGAGATCACGTCTGATGTAAAAAAGATCGTGGAAGAGTCCGGTGTAAAAGAGGGAACCTGTGTGGTGTACACACCTCATACTACAGCAGCGATTGTATACAACTCCGGTGTGAACCTGGTAGCCATCGGTCTGGACGTTGCAACCCATTTTGATGTAAATTTGACAGAAAATGATATTGCAGCTTTGGATAAAAGTGATAAAATGGAAGCAGGATTTCTCCGACAAGCTATCCGATTTGTCAATGGAAGAGGCTTTGAGGCTTACTGCACGGTCATTGATTGTATGGCAGTTGCCTATTCCATTGACGAATCACTGATCGAAACCTTTGAAGGAAGAGCAGGAATTGAGACGAAAGATGGTCTTACACTGGGAAATACAGTGGTTGACTACCGTTATCACCATGTATGGGAAGATCTTCCGAAAGTTAAGATTGCAAGGACCGCACGGAAAAGAGGCTCCTTATAAAGACCTTCCATTCAGTCCATGTATCATTGCTTCTACAAAGATCGCAGAAGGGGATTACGGCGATTGTCTGAAAATGCTGATGACAGACATTGAGGAAGAGAAGAAATATAAGGGACTGCGGGGATACAGCGTGGATTATACCGCTGCAAAGACTTACAAGTCAGACCGTCCGGTAGTTTATCTGGCTGGGCCGGAGCGTTATGACAAGGATGCCAAAGAAATCTATAAGAAGAGAAAAGAGTTATGTGCTTCTTATGGACTGCAGGCTTTTACACCGGCAGACTGGGCAGAAGGCGTGGAAAAAATGGATACGGACTGCCCTTATACAGCAGCCGCAAACCAGTTTGACAGCTGGCAGCAGCATGTACGCAACTGTGACGCTATTATTGCAGACTTAAATGATTATCGGGGATATGAGTGCAGCAATGATGTGGCTTTTGAGTGCGGAATGGCCTTTCAGTTAGGCAAAAAAATGTACGGCTATGTAGATGATATCCGTCCGGCAAAGGAGAAGGTTCCTAATCTGGGGCCGGAACATGAATACAGGGATATGACCGGAGCCAATGTAGAGGATTTTAACTATCCGGTCAATCTTATGTTCTCCTGTTCCATGGACATCAGAGAGGGAAAATTTGAAGAAGTTATCAAAGAAATAGCAAAAGATCTATATAAATAATGTACTCCCAGGTACAGTATTACTCTTAGAAACTTTGCATTTTAGGGGAAAAGAATTCCGGGGGTATATACGAGAGGAGGGGGATACATGAAAACATGTAAGTTGCTCAGAGAGCAGGTGGCAGCTGCCACAGGAAGCAAAAAAGCGGAACTGGTGCTGAAAAATGCACAGATCGTCAATGTATTTACCCAGTCAGTGGAAACAGGGGACATTGCCATTGAGGGCGGATACATAGTAGGAATTGGAAATTATGAGGGAATAACAGAAAAAGATCTGGGCGGAGCTTATGTGTGTCCCGGCTTTTTAGACGGACATATCCACATTGAAAGCTCCATGACCTCCCCAGGGGAGTTTGAACGGGCTGTTGTTCCACATGGCACCACTGCCGTGATCACAGATCCCCATGAGATCGCCAATGTGGCAGGAACGGCAGGGATCCGGTTTATGATGCAGTCAGCGCAGAAGCTGGATCTGGATGTGTATTTTATGCTGCCTTCCTGTGTGCCTGCTACCGATTTAGACGAGTCAGGGGCAGAACTTCTGGCAAGAGATCTGGAGCCATTTTACGCAGATGAAAAGGTTCTGGGCCTTGCAGAAATGATGAATGCCTTTGGCGTGACCCACGGGGATAAGGGGTGCTTTGAAAAGCTTGTACAGGCACGTTCCCTGAAAAAAGCCATTGATGGCCATGCACCGGCTCTTTCCGGAAAAGAGCTAAATGCCTATGTGACTGCAGGAATCCGCTCTGACCATGAGTGTTCGGATTTTGAAGAGGCAAAGGAAAAATTTGCCAGAGGCCAGTGGATCATGATCCGTCAGGGAACAGCGGCGAAGAACTTAAAAGGTCTTATGGGAATGTTTGAGGACCCGTATTATCAGCGGTGCCTGCTGGTAACAGATGATAAGCATCCGGGAGACCTGATCCGTATTGGTCATATTGATGCCATTATCAGAGAAGCAGTTTCCATGGGTGCTGATCCCATCCGTGCGATCCGTATGGGTACTTTAAATGCAGCAGCTTATTTTGGACTGCATGATATGGGCGCTGTGGCACCTGGTTATAAGGCAGATCTGGCAGTCTTTGATGATCTGAGAACTCTTAATGTAAAACAGGTATACAAAGGCGGAAAACTGGTGGCAGAAGACGGAAAGATGCTCCATCAGAAAGAAAAGATTACAGACTGGTCCGACGAGATCAAAGAACGTGTATTCCATTCCTTCCACAGAGATCCTATTACAGTGGAAGAACTGCAATTAAAAGAAACCACAGGAACTCACCAGAGAGTCATCGATATGGTAGCCCACGAACTGATCACCAGGGAGCGGATCGAAGAGTGGAAAGAACTGCCAGGTATGGCTCCAGGCGTAGATATAAGCCGTGATATCGTAAAGCTGGCTGCCATTGAGCGCCACAAAAATACCGGTCATGTAGGACTGGGCTTTTTAGGAAAATATGGCTTAAAGCGTGGCGCAGTAGCCACCAGCATTGGTCACGATTCCCACAATCTTGTCATCGCCGGAGTTACAGACGAAGACATGGTCCTTGCAGGCAATCGTGTGATCGAAAATGGAGGTGGACTTGCCATTGCCCTTGAGGGCAAAGTATTGGCAGATCTGCCGCTGCCCATCGGCGGTCTCATGGCAGACGAACCGGTAGAAGTGGTAGATGAAAAGCTGGAGCATATGAAAAAACTCTCCATGGAGCTGGGCATTTCAGAAGATATTGATGCTTTCATGACACTGGCATTTATCAGCCTTCCGGTTATTCCAAAGTTGAGACTGAATACATATGGAGTGGTAGATGTGGAGAAGCATCAGGTGGTGGAAGCCAGGTTTTAGATCTTCTTCTTCACATTTAATCCTACTTTCCAGTAGTAAATGATCAGCAATATACTGCATAACACCCATCCAAGAGGATATCCAAGGGCAGTGGCGGTAATATTATTAAAGTATTTTGAAATAAAGTAAAGATAGATCTGGCGGAAGACGATAAAGCTTCCCATCATAATGACCATAGGGGTGACGGAGTTTCCGGCACCCCTTAATGCGTTTGCGAAGATCTGGTTGAAACTGATGGCCAGATAGAATGGCATCATTAAACGGATAAAATGGATACCGTAGGTCAGCACTTCCGGTTCATTGGTGAACAGAGAAGCAAGGAATGGGGCAAAAATGATCACAGGTGCCATCAGGATCAGGGCTGTTGCAATGGAGATGAATAATGCAACCGTGGTTCCCTTTCTGGCACGTTTCATATTGTCAGCGCCAAGGTTCTGTCCTACAAAGGTGGTGACTGCCAGACCGATACTCTGGATCGGCAGAAGGCAGAATTTGTCCAGCTTTCCATAGGTTGTCCAGCCAGCCATACAGGAAGAACCAAAATGGTTGATATAGGACTGAACAAATACATTGGAAAAAGAAGTAACAGCGATCTGAAGCCCGGCAGGAAAGCCGATACGGAAGATAGACATGGCAGTTCCTTTGTGAATGTGCAGGTCTTTCCAAATTAATCTGTATGAGCTTTTTTCCCGCGTAAGGATCACAAGGACCAGTATCGCTGAGATCCATTGGGAAAGAATGGTAGCGTAGGCAACACCTTCAACACCTGCGTGAAAAACGATCACAAAAAGCAGGTCAAAAAAGATATTTCCAAGAGCGCAGACCATAAGAATATATAAAGGACGTCTGGAGTCACCCACAGCCCTCAGGATACCGGAACCCATATTGTAAAGCATCAGGCCGGAAACACCTGCAAAATAGATGCGCAGATACTGGGATGCCTCCGGAAGAACATCTTCCGGTGTATCCATTAACTGGAGAAATACAGGGGATAAGACCAGGCCGGCAATGGTAAAGATAACAGACAACACAAAGGTCAGTGCAATGGTAGTATGTACAGCGCGATGAAGAGCCTTGTCATTCCCGCTGCCAAAACTGTGGGCGATCACTACACCTGCGCCGGTAGAAAGACCGGTAAAGAACCCAATGATCGTATTGATGATACAGTCTGTGGAACCAACCGCTGCCAGAGCCGTTTTACTGACAAAATTTCCCACAACAATACTGTCAACCGTGTTATAAAATTGCTGGAACAGGTTGCCTACAAAGAGGGGAAGGGCGAACGTGATCAGGAGTTTGGTGATATTGCCTTCGGTCATTTTCTGGCTTTTCGGTGATGGGGTAGAAGACATGGTGGTTTGTTCCTTTCTGTAGTATGTAGGTGTGTCTTGTTTTTCTTTCGGGACCATTATAGTATAACATACTTTAAGCTGAAAAAATCAGTTCTGGAAAAATCTTTATTTCTATGCTATGATTACCCGGGAGTTTGACACCTTTCCGAATGAAAAACAGCGTATAAGCCGTATGAATGCTTATATTTTTTTGTCAAATTTGTTGTTTTTATATATAGGCTTTTTCGGCTTTTTGCGCTATAATGGTATTGAGGTGAAAAAATTGAAGGTCAATACATCAAAATCAAAAAACGCTGAGTCTTTTTATATAAAGCAATCCTACATCGACAGTAACGGAAAATCTACCTCTCGGACAATCCGCAAACTTGGAACATTAAAAGAATTGTTGGTTGAACATGGTCCCACCAGAGACGATGTTATGGCCTGGGCAAAAGAACAGGCCCGCATTGAGACCGAAAAGTTTGAACAGGAAAAAGCGAATCATTGTATTCCTATTACTTTCCATCCAAACCGAAAGATCGCCCATGGAGAAAAGCGAAAATTTCAGGGAGGTTACCTTTTCCTGCAGTCTCTTTATTATGAACTTGGTTTAAACAAGGTATGTCGAAAGATTCGAGATAAACATCACTATGATTATGATTTGAACGCGATCTTATCCGATCTCATCTATACACGCATTTTAGAACCAGGCAGCAAACGTTCTTCTTTGAAACGGCTAAAAACTTCCTAGAAGCACCCACTTATCAGCTTCATGATATTTACCGGGCATTGAATGTTCTTTCAGAAGAATGCGATCTGATTCAGTCAGAGCTATATCGCAATTCAAAGTCTGTTTTAAAACGTAACGATGGGGTCCTTTACTACGACTGTACCAACTACTACTTTGAGATTGAACAAGAAGATGGAGATAAAAAATACGGAAAAAGTAAAGAACACCGTCCAAACCCTATCGTGCAGATGGGACTCTTTACCGACGGAGATGGAATCCCACTGGCTTTCAGCATATTTCCAGGAAATCAAAATGAACAGACATCTTTGAAACCACTCGAGAAAAAAGTGATTGAGGAGTTTGGGTGTGAAGAGTTTATCTTCTGTTCTGATGCAGGCCTTGGTTCTGAAAATAACCGGCTCTTAAATCACAGCAAGAAGCGCTCTTATATCGTAACCCAGTCTATCAAAAAACTTCCAGAAGAATACCGGACACTTGCACTAAACAAAAAAGGATTCCGGTGCCTCTCAGACCATAAAGCGATCGATCTGAACAGCCTGACAGACGATGATAAAGAGGAACTTTTTTATAAAGAAGAACCTTACAGTTCAAAAGATGGAACAGCGTCTGTTGATTACTTACTCACCAAAATACGCTGCTTATCAAAAGAGATTCGAGAGAAACAGATTGAACGAGCAAAAGCAATGCTTTCAAATGGCAGGCATAAGAAAAACCGGAAAAATCCGAATGACCCAGCAAGATTTATTGATAAAACAGCTGTTACAAAAGATGGAGAAATGGCCGATATCCTATATTTTCTGGATGAAAAAAAGATTGCACAGGAAGCACAGTACGATGGCCTCTATGCTGTATGTACGGATCTTTTTGACGATGAGCCGGAAGATATTTTAAAAGTCAGTGAAAGCCGTTGGCAGATTGAAGCATGCTTTCGGATCATGAAAACGGATTTTTCTGCCCGTCCGGTTTTTGTCCAGCGAAACGACCGGATCCGAGCACATTTCCTGGTCTGTTTTCTAGCGCTGTTCATTTATCGTCTGCTCGAAAAAAAGCTCAAGCGGAAATATACCTGTGAAGAGTTAATGTCGACATTAAGAGACTATGAATTTGCAGATGTGCAGGGGCAGGGATTCATACCGATTTATGAATCTACTAAACTGACGGATGCATTACATGAAGTAGCCGGATTCGAAACGGATTATGAATTTCTTACCAAAAGGAAAATGAAAGAAATCCAAAAACTTAGTAAACAATCTCGAGAAAAATCATAAAAGTCTATCATCCATATCTGATTCAGAAAAAAGACTATATAGTAAAACGAAAAGGCACCGCTGAAAAACCCAGGTAGAATAAGGCTTTCAGCGGTGTTTTGATAAATTTGACTGTCAAAGATGGGAGTATAACATACTTTAAGCTGAAAAAATCAGTTCTGGAAAAATCTTTATTTCTATGCTATGATTACCCCGATACGATTTCGACAAAAATAGAAACAGCAGATAAAAGAAAGGTGTGATCATCATGTATAAATGCTGTATATTTGATCTGGACGGAACATTGGTGAACTCTATTTATGCTTTGAAACGTTCTGTAGACCTGACACTGGGCCATTTTGGACTGGGACCGATCTCTATTGAAGATACCAAGCAGTTTGTAGGAGATGGCTATAAAAAGCTGGTAGAACGTTCCCTGATGGCATATGGGGATAGAGAACTGACTCATTATAAGGAAGCGTTGGATGTATATAATGAAGTTTTTAAGGACTGTTGTCTTTACAAAGTAGAAGCATATGAGGGAATTCCACAGCTTCTGGATTTCTTAAAAGAACATGGCATACTGGCAACCGTACTGTCCAATAAACCTCATCAGAGAGCCCTTGAGAATGTAGCCCACGTATTTGGAGATCATACATTTGACAAGGTATACGGAGAGAGAGAAGCATTAGGCATCCGCAAGAAACCGGCTCCCGACGGTGTAGTGGCTCTGATCGAAGAACTGGGGCTTAAAAAAGAAGACTGTTTGTATCTGGGAGATACTAATACAGATATGGAAACAGGACAGGCAGCCCAGGTAGATACAGTAGGTGTGACCTGGGGCTTTCGTCCGAGAGAAGAGTTGGAGGCATTTAAGCCAAAGCTTGTAGCAGAGTCTCCTTTCCAGGTGATAGATTTTATAAAGGCAGTGAACCACATTGAATAAATTTGAAGTGAATAATTTAAAACGTAATTTAAATAAGAAGAAACGCAGCTTAAAAACATATATCGTGAGCATTTTTCTCACGATATGTTGCATCCTTCTTTCCGGCTGCGGTATATCTGGTACAGTGGGACAGAATTCGTCAAAGGTATCCGATGAAAAAGATACCCGCCCATTGGTAGTGACTACTATTTTTCCATACTATGATTTTGTCCGCCAGATCGCAGGGGACAGAGTAAGACTGAAAATGGTAGTTCCTGCAGGAATGGACAGTCATTCATTTGAGCCCACACCTGCAGATATGATCACCATGCAGCAGGCAGATATGATGGTTTGCAACGGTGGAGAGATGGAACAGTGGGTGGAAAAAGTAGTAGCTTCCCTGGATACGGAGAACATGAAAGTCCTTACGATGATGGACTATGTAGATGTACTGGAAGAGGAGATCGTGGAAGGAATGGAAGATAATGAACATTCCCATGATGACCATGATCACGCTCACGAAAATGAGGAAGAAGATCATGATCACAGTGAAATGGATCATAGTCGCCCTGACGATGAGATAAAAACTCATGAGAATTTATCTCAAATTACTTTTGACGATCATGATGGTCATGAAATGGACATTGAATATGACGAACACATCTGGACCTCACCAGCCAATGCCATGAAGTTAGTGGAAGTGATCACAGAAACCTTAAAAGAAGTATCTCCGGAGAATGCTTCTTATTTTGAAGAAAACAAAAACAGCTATGAAACAGAACTAAAAAGTCTGGATGATGAGTTTAAGGATATTGTGGCAAATGGCCGTCACCGTATGATCGTGGTAGCGGACAAGTTTCCGTTCCGGTACTTTGCCCAGGAATATGGTCTGTCTTACAGAGCAGCATTTTCCGGCTGCAGTACAGATACAGAGCCAAGTGCAAAACCATTGCTTATCTCATTGACCGTATAAAGGAAAATCAGATCCAGGCAGTATTTTATCTGGAACTTTCCAGTCACCGGACGGCAGATATCATCAGTGAAGAAACAGGAGCAAAACCCCTTCTCCTTCATTCCTGCCATAATGTAACAAGAAGGCAGTTTGATGAAGGTGTTACCTATCTGCAGCTGATGAAGCAGAATGCAAAAATCTGCAGGAAGCACTTTTATAGGAGGAATGATCAAAATGGAACCATTGATCAAATGTGAGCATGTTGATCTTGGATACGAAAATCAGGATGCGGTTATAAATGTAAATATGGAAGTCTGCCCTGGGGATTATCTGTGTATCGTAGGTGAAAACGGGTCCGGCAAAAGTACCCTGATCAAGGGACTTTTGGGGCTGTTAAAGCCATCCGGCGGCAAACTGACCGTAGCAGAAGAATTAAAACAACAGGAATTGGCTATCTGCCCCAGCAGACAGCAGCTCAGAAAGATTTCCCTGCTTCTGTAAGAGAAGTCGTTTTAAGCGGCTGCTTAGCAGAAGAGGCAGACGCCCTTTCTATTCTAAAACAGAAAAGGACATTGCATCTGCCAATATGGAAAAACTGGGTATTACCCAGTTGGCGAACCAGTGCTACAGGGAGTTATCCGGCGGACAGCAGCAGAGAGTGCTGATCGCAAGAGCTCTCTGCGCCACCAGGGAACTTCTTATTTTAGATGAGCCGATCACCGGTCTGGACCCGATGGCAATCCAGGATTTCTATTCCATGATCCGCAAATTAAACAGGGAAGATAAAGTAGCTATTATCATGGTCTCCCATGACTTAAGAAATGCAGTAGAGGAAGCCAACAAGATCCTCCACCTTCAGAAACAGGTGCTTTTCTACGGCCCGGCCCATGATTATATGAACAGTAAGGCAGCAGGCCATTTCTTCCATGAAAAGAGCAGGGCGAGTGTCTGCCAACGGCAGCCTGCCATATGGCAAAAATGTGGATGGTCTGGAAAACAATGAACAGAAGTGTTCCTGCGGACATACCCACGCACACAGTCCCCAGAAGATAGAAGGAGGAAATACCCATGAACGTGCTTAGTGAAATGTTATCTTATCCATTTATGGTGCGGGCATTATTCGGCGGTATGCTTGTATCTTTGTGCGCCTCCCTTTGGGAGTGAGCCTGGTGTTAAAACGCTATTCCATGATCGGTGACGGACTTTCCCATGTATCCTTTGGAGCCCTTTCCATTGCCCTGGCTATGGGCTGGTCCCCTTTAAAGGTATCGATCCCGGTAGTTGTACTGGCAGCGTTTTTCCTGCTCCGTATTACGGAAAACAGCCGGATCAAAAGTGATGCAGCCATTGCCATGATCTCTGCCAGCTCTCTGGCTATCGGTATTATCGTTACATCCTTAACAACAGGAATGACCACAGATGTAAGCAGCTATATGTTTGGAAGCATTTTAGCCATGACCAAAGAAGACGTGGTCTTATCAGCAGTATTGTGCATCATTGTACTGGGCCTGTTTGTACTTTGCTACAACCAGGTATTTGCAGTTACCTTTGATGAAAACTTTGCAAAAGCAACCGGTGTAAATGTAGGTGCCTACAATATGCTTATTTCCGTGCTTACAGCCGTTACCATTGTCCTTGGCATGCGTATGATGGGAGCCATGCTGATCTCAAGCCTTGTGATCTTCCCATGCCTTACCTCTATGCGCGTGTTTAAAAGCTTTACCAGCGTGGTGATCTCTTCCGGAATTCTTTCTCTGGTATGCTTTTGCTGGGAATGATGGCTTCCTATCAGTTTTCCACACCAGCAGGCGCCAGTGTAGTAGTGGTAAATCTTATTGCTTTCGGCCTGTTTTCCATGTGGCAGGTATTAGGAAAGAAACGGTAAAAGCATAAAATCAGCATAAAACCAACAGGAAAACCAGTGTTAATGAGAAAGAGGGGCCCATTACTTGACATTAAGGTCAGGTTGTGCCAAAATATCTAATTGACAGATTGAACAAACGGGATCATAAGATCCCATTGCAAAATGCTTTTCTAATTCTAATTTTAAAGAAGGCATTAATAAAGAAAGAAGGAACATACGATGACAAAGATCGATATTATTTCCGGTTTCCTTGGAGCTGGAAAAACTACTTTTATTAAGAAGCTTTTACAGGAGGCTATTTCCGGTGAGCAGGTAGTTCTCATTGAAAATGAATTTGGCGAGATCGGTATTGACGGCGGATTTTTAAAAGACTCCGGTATTGAGATCCGTGAGATGAACTCCGGCTGTATCTGCTGCTCCTTAGTAGGTGATTTCGGAAAATCCTTATCTGAGGTACTGACCAAGTACAAACCAGACCGTATCATCATCGAACCATCAGGCGTTGGCAAGCTTTCCGACGTTATGAAGGCTGTTATTGATGTATCTGCAGATATGGACGTTGCATTAAACAGCGCAGTTACCATCGTAGATGCTGCAAAGTGCAAAATGTATATGAAGAACTTCGGTGAATTCTTCAACAATCAGATCGAGAATGCAGGAACCGTTGTACTCAGCCGTACAGATATTACTGATACTGCAAAGATTCAGAAGGATGTTGAGATGATCCGTGAGAAAAATCCTAAGGCTGCTATCGTTACCACTCCATTAGCAGAACTGGGCGGAAGCCAGCTTCTTGAGATCATCGAGAAGAGAGATACCATGTTAGATGACCTGTTAGAGGAAGTAAGAGAAAGCCATCATCACCATGATGATGACGACGATTGCTGCTGTGGCCATGACCACGATCATGAGCATCATCACGATCATGATGAAGACGAAGAACACGAACATCACCATCATCATGACCACGATGACGATTGCTGCTGTGGCCATGATGATGAGCATCATCACGATCATGATGAAGACGAAGAACATGAACATCACCATCATCATGACCACGACGATGACTGCTGCTGCGGCCATGACCATGATCACGAACATCATCATCACCATCATGCAGACGAAGTATTCACCAGCTGGGGTATGGAGACCATCGTTCCTGTAACAAAAGATCAGCTGGAAGATATCTTAAAGCGTCTGGCAGAGACCAAGGAATTTGGCGATGTTTTAAGAGCAAAGGGAATGCTTCCTACAGAAAATCCTGGCGAGTGGCTGTACTTTGACCTGGTACCGGAGCAGTATGAGATCCGTGACGGAAAGCCGGATTACACAGGTAAGGTTTGTGTCATCGGTGCCAGCCTGAAGGAAGAAGAATTAAACAAAGTATTCGGAAGAGGCTAATGAGGTTTAAGAATGGGAAATAACGAGATAGATGAAGATGTAATGCCCGTATTTCTGATCAACGGTTTTCTGGAAGCTGGAAAAACCCAGTTTCTGGAATTTACCATGGACCAGGAATACTTCCAGACAGAGGGAAAAACACTTCTGATCGTCTGCGAAGAAGGGGATACAGAATATGATGAAAAGAAGTTAAAGAAGCATCAGACTGCTGTTGTATATGTAGATGAACTTTCCAAACTGACACCGGCTTACTTAAATGAGCTGGAAGTGATCTATCGCCCGGAGCGTGTGCTCTTAGAGTGGAACGGTATGTGGAACCAGGACGAGCTGAAACTGCCGGATGACTGGAACATTTACCAGCAGATCACCATTATTGATGGTTCTACCTTTGATCTGTACATCCAGAATATGAAGCCGCTCCTTGGCGCTATGCTTCGTAATTCCGAACTGGTCATTGTAAACCGCTGCGATGGCATTGCAGATGAGAAGCTGACTTCCTATCGCCGTACCATCCGCGCTATGAGCCGTGAAAGTGAGATCGTTCTGGAAGATAAGAACGGCGAGATCGAGCAGGCAACCCTGGAAGAAGATCTTCCGTATGATATCAATGCAGATGTAATTGAGATCAAGCCTGCAGACTACGGTATCTGGTACATCGACTGTATGGATCAGCCGGAACGCTACAAAGGAAAGACCGTTGAATTTACCGCAATGGTATTAAAAAGCCCGAAATTCCCAAAGGGACAGTTCGTTCCGGGACGTATGGCTATGACCTGCTGTGAGGCAGATATGACATTCTTAGGTTTCATGTGCAAATGGAAAGACGCAGAAAAGTACAAGACCAAAGAATGGGTAAAGGTACGCGCTAAAGTCGGCGTAGAATACCAGAGAGATTACCACGGCGAAGGACCTGTCCTCTATGCCGAAAATGTGGAAAAAGCCGCTGAGATCAAGGACATTGTGCAGTTCTAGTGATGTTCTTGTGAAAATGCTATTTTCAGGAAGTGTAAGGAAGAACAGTTGTGTAAGTTCTTACATTGACATGAAAACAAAACTCTGATATAGTTATTGATTGTACGAAAGTGAGAGGATGAAAGGCCTGCATGTGCGTGCCGTTTTCGCCTCTCATTTTCTTGCTATTGCATGTTAAAAATATATGATAACTTCGATTGCACTAAGTTCGTGGAATACCTCACTAAGTGCAACGAAGTGCTTTCGCACGTAAGCGTTCTGGAAGACGAACACTTACGTGCTCAATGCAGGAATATGGGCCGTTTTCAACCTGTCGATTGTCCACATCCTGAGTGCAGATGTACGAATGTGGCGGATGCAATCCGACACAGGCGAACATGTGCAAATCGAAGGCCAGTGGACAATGACATGTTGAAAAATTAAGGCCCATATTCCTGCGGAACTTAGATTAAGAATAGAAAGAGGATATTTACAATTAATGGATGTAACAAAATTTGAAGAATTACAGTTAGATGACCGTATCATAAGAGCTATTACCGAGATGGGCTTTGAAGAAGCTTCTCCGATCCAGGCTCAGGCGATCCCTGTTGTATTAGAAGGCAGAGACATGATCGGTCAGGCACAGACAGGAACAGGAAAGACCGCTGCTTTCGGACTTCCTCTGTTACAGAAGGTAGACCCGAAGGTAAAGAAGCTTCAGGCCATTGTCCTGCTTCCAACCAGAGAGCTGGCAATCCAGGTAGCTGAAGAACTGCGCCGTTTTGCAAAATTTATGCACGGCATCAAGGTTCTGCCTGTATACGGCGGTCAGGACATTGTCCGTCAGATCCGCGCCTTAAAAGATGGCACCCAGATCGTAGTAGGAACCCCGGGCCGTGTGATGGATCATATGCGCCGTAAGACCGTAAAAATGGACCATGTACATACCGTAGTTTTAGACGAAGCAGACGAAATGTTGAACATGGGCTTTTTAGAGGATATGGAGACCATTTTAAGCCAGCTGCCGGAAGAGCGCCAGACCCTGATGTTCTCCGCAACCATGCCTCAGGCCATTGCTGACATTGCAAAGAAGTTCCAGAAAGATCCGGTAACAGTCCGCGTGATTAAAAAAGAACTGACTGTACCGAAAGTGACCCAGTATTATTATGAAGTAAAGCCAAAAAACAAAGTAGAGGTTATGTGCCGTCTGTTAGACATGTACTCCCCAAAGCTGTCTATCATATTCTGCAACACCAAGCGCCAGGTAGATGAACTGGTTCAGGCACTTCAGGGAAGAGGTTATTTTGCAGAAGGCCTTCATGGTGATTTAAAGCAGGTACAGCGTGACCGCGTTATGGAAAGCTTTAGAAACGGACGTACCGATATCCTGATTGCTACAGACGTAGCAGCAAGAGGCATTGACGTAGGAAATGTAGAAGCTGTATTTAACTACGATATCCCACAGGATGATGAATATTATGTACACCGTATCGGTCGTACCGGAAGAGCAGGAAGAGAAGGAAAGGCATTCAGCCTGGTAGTTGGCAAGGAAGTTTACAAGCTTCGTGACATCCAGCGCTACTGCAAGACCAAGATCATCCCACAGGCCATCCCGTCCTTAAATGACATTACCGAGATCAAGGCAGACAAGATCTTAGATCAGGTTCAGGACATTTTAAATGACGCAGATCTCACAAAGATCGTAAATATCATTGAAAAGAAGCTGATGGAAGATGATTACACTTCCTTAGATCTGGCTGCAGCCCTCTTAAAAATGAGCATGGGCGATGACAATGAAGATATCATTGATAACTATATGCCTGCAAGATCCTTAGACGATCTGGACAGCTATGGCAGAAATTCCAGAGGCAGAGACCGTGGCAGAAATAACAGCCGCCGCAAAGGCGCTACCGACCGAGCAGCTGTTGACTATGTATTAAACGGCGGTGAAGAGCGCATGGCAAGACTGTTCATCAATATCGGTAAGTCCCAGCGTGTAACACCGGGAGATATCCTGGGCGCAGTTGCAGGAGAGTCCGGTATTCCAGGACGTCTGGTAGGAAGTATTGATATGTATGACGGCTATACTTTCGTAGATGTACCGGCTGAATATGCAGAAGATGTATTAAATGCCATGAGCCATGCCCGCATCAAAGGCAAACATATCCACGTAGAAAAAGCAAATTCCAAACGATAAAAATTCAAATCAGAAAAGTAAAAGACACTCTGAAACCTACCAGAGTGTCTTTACAATATGCAGGGAGTGATAAATTTGAAAGGAAAAAAAGCAGAAGCAGAAGTAAGGACCAACGTAATGAGGCTGTTAGACGCAGCAGGGATCCATTATGAAACAGGAACATATGAAGTAGATGAAAATGACCTTTCCGGCAGCCATGCTGCTGACCTGATGGGGATCGATCATGACCAGATGTATAAGACCCTTGTATTAAAAGGGGAGAAAAAGGGATATCTTGTATGTTGTATCCCGGTAGATGAAGAACTGGACTTAAAGAAAGTGGCAAAAGCAGCGGGAGAGAAAAAAGTGGAGATGATCCACGTAAAAGATATGTTAGGCATTACCGGTTACATCCGGGGTGGCTGTTCTCCAATCGGAATGAAGAAAAAATTTCCAACATATATTGAAGAAACTGCCCAGTTATATGATACAATTATGGTAAGTGCAGGACAGAGAGGCGTACAGGTCACTGTAAGTCCGGAAGACCTGAGGGAGTATGTAGACGGAACCTTTGTTGGACTTGTGTAGGTGATGGTTACGATCGTCTCAAAACGGTCTCAAAAGATAGAATACCTTAATGCAGGTTTGTAAATGAAATCAGGTATCACGGAAAACGGACGGCGCTTTTGATGGCATATTATGCAGATAACATCCGAAAGGAGAAACGCAATATGGAGAAAAAACAGGCAGTTGTTACCTCAGACACCCTTACAAAAGAGCAGATCAGGGAACTGGCGGCAAAATCCCTTGCAGGTATTAAAAACTCCTATGCCCCTTATTCCCATTTCCACGTTTCCGCTGTCCTTCTTAGTGAAAACGGCAATATCTATACAGGAAATAACATAGAAAATGCCGCCTACACCCCTTCTGTATGCGCCGAGCGCTGCGCTTTCTTTAAAGCAGTCAGCGAAGAAGAACGTGACTTTGCAGCTATTGCCCTTTGCGGCGGCTTAAAGGGAGTAGTAAAGGATTACTGTGCCCCCTGCGGGGTCTGCCGTCAGGTGATGCGGGAATTCTGTAAGCCGGATTTTAAGATCATTCTGGTAAAGTCCGAAGAAGAGTGGAAGGTATATACCTTATCCCAATTGTTGCCGGAAGGTTTTGGACCGGAAAATCTTCGGGCGTAGATCCGGCAGGACAATACGGGTGTTACAGTTCAGCTTAATACCTGAAATCAAGACGCAAATACTAACAATATATAACAATATTAACTAAAAAAACAGGCTTGAAAAACATAAAATGTTGGGTTATAATAGCACCATAATAAATGAAGCGCATATGTGATACCTGGGATGTGCGAAGTTCTTACCAATTTTGAACCTACATTAGACTAAAGGGATTCCAATATTTTTAAGCGGATGTCATGCCTCCTTTTTAAGCGTGGAAGGCAGAAGTTTAAGTGAGGTTGCCCACCTAGCATTGCTAGGCGTCAATAAGTAAGAGACGGCATCTTGGGGTCACAGAAGATAAAAGCAGCGAGGTTCTCGCTGCTTTCTTTTTGTAGTACATGGGCTTGCTGAATATACTTGTGCGAATAAGGTGACAGATATTATGAAAATGATCGGGAAGTTAAATGAAAAGGATCTAAAGATCAACAAAAAACAGATGATTTTGTGGATGGGAGGAATACTGGCGGCAGTGATCCTGCTTATGGTGTTCATTGTAAAAGTGGAACCTCCTGCAGAAGGAATATCCAGGGCAGAAGCAGCCAAAGCCCTGGCTCTGGTTTTTGAAGATCCCCAGACCTTGGAAGATATGGCTTCTGAACGGGAAAATTCCTCTTTTACAGACAAGGAAAAGGGAAACTGGTTTGTAAAATATATGGATTATCTTTATGAAAAAGGTTATCTGGATACAGAGATCACACCGGCGACTCTTACTTCTGCCCAGGGAAATCTTACATATGAGGATGTAAATACGGTAGCAGAAAAGTTGTCATCCGGCCTTGAAAAACAGGTGGGAATGACCAGAGGGAATAAGAAAAAGACATTTTCAAGAAATGACTGGTGGGAGCTTTATAAGGCCATTGTAAAAGAGACGGACAAAGATGGAAATATGAAAGAAGTTTCCGCTGTTTTGTTTGGCACACCTTCTAATATGGAACAGGCCGAAAGCTGGACTGCTTATACAACAGAAGGTACCTTTGGCTTTCAGGGACTGGCTCTGGACGCATATCTTGACTGCGAGATCCGTTTCTGGGCCAGAGGCCAGGAAATGGCAGGTATGACCCAGATCGTAAGCGAGGAGCCTGTTTATAAGAATATATGGGTCTCTGATGTAAAAAAAGATCAGTTTACGGTTTACATCGGCAAATATGTAAGAACTTTTACAGCAGAAGGTAAACTGGCATCCCAGGCAGAAGAGAAGAATGAAGAACTGAGATCCTGTGTGGCTGACCTGCATATGGAAAAGGGAAAGCTGAAAAAGATCACTGTGAAAAAGAACGGGTCCGTGGAAAGGTCCTTGCAGTGACGGATGAGTCTATTGAACTGGAAGGCTATGGCTGCGTACCCATCGATGACAATTTTCATGTATACAAGACCTACGGGGATTTCCAGGTCCTTGGAAAGGAAACATCCTGGTAGGTTATGATCTGCAGGAATTTGTGGCAGCTGACGGAAAGCTTTGTGCCGCTGTTCTGGAACAGCCATTTGATGCGGAAACCATCCGCGTCCTGATCATGGATAATGGTTTTAAGCAGATCTTTCATGATACCATAGAACTTACTGCAAATTGCGATGGGGAACTGATCTACGAAAAGGAAAACGGAGAAAATCAGGAAAGCTCCTTTAAGAAAGGGGATACATTCTCCTACGAAGCATCTGATAAAAAGCTGGAAAACGGACGTATGATCTTAAAACCGGAAGACAGTGAAGGAATTACCGTCACTTCCTTAGAACGTGGCCAGGGACAGCCTACTTACAGTGGTTCTATAGAAGTGAAAGCAGAAGAGGGCGGCTTAGTCCTTATTAACGAGTTGTACCTGGAAGATTATTTAAAGAAGGTAGTTCCAAGTGAAATGCCTGCGTCTTATGAAAAGAGGCATTAAAAGCCCAGGCAGTGTGTGCCCGGACTTATGCCTACCGCCAGATCCAGGGAAATGCCTACGGGCAGTATGGTGCCCATGTGGATGACAGCACCAATTTCCAGGTGTACAACAATATAAGTACCAGCGAGCGTACAGACCAGGCAGTAAATGAGACCTGTGGACAGATGCTTTTCTATAATGATAAGCCCATAGAAGCCTTTTATTATTCCACTTCCTGCGGCCATGGGGCAGATGGAAGTGTATGGGGCAATGAAGGGGCGGCTCTGCCCTACCTGCGTTCCATGCAGATCAAAAGGCGCAAGAGAGCTGACTATGGAAGATAATGATACTTTTGATGATTACATACGGTCAAAAACATTACTTCTTATGATGCTTCTTATCCTATGTTCCGCTGGCATGTGGATATTAAAGCCAGTATCCTTTCCGCACAGATCCCGGGAGTGGGAAATGTAACCGATGTAAATGTAGTATCCAGAGGTTTAGGCGGCATTGCTTCTGAAGTAGAAGTAAAAGGCGATGGAGGAAGCTACAAGATCAAAGGCCAGAGCCAGGTAAGAAGTATGCTTGGAAATACGGAACTTGTAATAAAGAAACAGGACGGAAGCGATATGACAGGAACGGCAGCCCTTCCAAGTGCGTTTATTTCCGTTGAGAAGCGCACGGCAGAGGACGGAAGCATTGTATTCCGGGTATACGGCGGCGGTTTCGGACATGGAGTTGGAATGAGCCAGAACGGCGCCCACAGCATGGCAAAGGCAGGAAAGACGTATAAAGACATCCTTGATTTTTCTATCATGGAGCGGAGATCAGGACAGAATAAGACCGATGTGTCTGGCTGGCAGCCGGAGGCAGAGACCTGGTCTGGGAAAACAGAATACGGGCATAAAAACACGGTTTAGGAAACGGAAATATTTCCTGACCGTGTTTTTAGTTGTTATGTATCTGGAAGCAGCTGCCGGTGACAGCTTTTGCCAATATCTTGTTAGCCACTGCCAAAGGCAGCTGGCAGACTGGCTTTATATATTATTTAATCATATGGTTAGGCTAATAAGAAAACCTCTACATTCTGTATTCCGTGGTTTTTGATTCTGCGTGTGTATCATAAAAATATCAATGTGATGGCCTTTACACCGCCACCTTTGTCCTCGGCAATGTAAACCACCCCGTTGATCATAACCCTGGTTCCATATGGGATCACTCTTGGGTCAACAGCAATGGTGTGCTGGGAGCTGGCAACGGCACCGGTACAGGTGTTTCTTCCCAGCCTGCGGAGCAGCTTCTGCAAGGGCAGTAACCGGTAGTTTTAAAACACCCAGGGAAACCATCTGGGAAGCCGGTTCTTCAACGTTTTCGGCAGCTTCTGTTTCCTGCTGATCCTGATCGTTTGCAGCTTCTTCTGTTTGCTGTGCCTGTTCGGAACTGTCATTTTCAGAAGCGAATGCACAAAAGGCAGAGCCAATTATAAAAATACAGTGATAAAAGTCGTGGTTAATAGTTTCTTCATGTTCATTTCTACCTCCTTTTGCAGTCGGAAAGGACAAGGACTGCGGTCGTTCACAATGCCTCATAATATTTGCAATGTATTTTAATATATTATAAATATATGTAACACTTTTGTAATATATGAACGATAAAGTAATATTTACCACATTTTTTAAATCTGTCAAGAAAAACACAAAATGCGCAAAAGCCCTTGACAAATTCTTTATAAAGGAATATATTATGCAATGTAGATGTTAGCACTCCAATAAGTTGAGTGCTAATAACAAAAGAAACAGCGAACAGGAGGCAGGAACACATGGATGCGCAGTTGGATGAGCGTAAGGTCACTATATTAAAAGCGATCATAAAGACTTATCTGAAACAGGCGAGCCGGTGGGTTCCCGGACGATTTCCAAGTATTCGGAACTGAAACTCAGTTCTGCCACCATCCGCAATGAGATGTCAGACCTGGAAGAGATGGGCTACATTATACAGCCACATACATCAGCAGGACGTATTCCTTCTGATAAGGGATACAGGTTCTACGTTGACCAGATCATGCAGGAGAAAGAAAACGAAGTCACAGAATTTAAGGATGTGATGGTCCAGAAAGTAGATAAACTGGAACTGGTCCTTAAGAAAATGGCTCAGGCTCTTGCGGCAAATACCAATTATGCAGCGATGATCAGCGGACCAAGCTACCACAAGACAAAGCTGAAATTCATACAGCTTTCCAGAGTAGAAGCAAATAAGCTTCTGGTGGTAGTGGTTGTGGAAGGCAACATCATCAAGAACACCATGATCGATATTGGCGAAGATCTGGGAGAACAGGAACTTCTCAATCTGAACATCCTCTTAAACAGCAGCTTAAACGGACTGACCATTGAAGAGATCAATCTTGGGATTATCAGCAAGCTGAAAGAAGATGCAGGCATTCACAGTAAGGTGATCGAACTGGTACTGAATGAAGTCGCAGAAGCTATTAAAGCGGGCGGCGAGGACCTGCAGATCTATACCAGCGGAGCGACCAACATTTTCCGGTATCCGGAACTGGCTGAAGGAGAAAAGGCCAGCAAGCTGATCGGAACATTAGAACAAAAGAAGTGCTGCAGGAATTTGTTTCCGATGTAAACGCAGACCAGCAGGGCGATGGAGGCATTCAGGTATACATTGGTGATGAAACACCGATCCAGTCCATGAAGGACTGCAGCGTGGTCACAGCCAATTATGATCTGGGCGGGGCCTTCGGGGAACCGTAGGAATTATCGGTCCTAAGCGAATGGATTATGAAAAGTTCTTGGAACTTTGAAAAATCTCATGAACCAGCTGGATGCAGCATTTAAAAAGGATGAAAGGTGATAGCAGTGAGCGAAGAAATGAAAAATGAAGATCTGAAGGATCCGTCCAATATGGAACAGGAAGCTTCTGAGGAGACTGCTTCTGAGAACACTGAAACAAGTGCAGAAGAGAAGACCACAGAAAAAGCACCTGAGAAAGAGGGCTTCTTTAAAAAAAAAAGATCCTAAGGATGAAAAAATAGAAGAACTTACCGACCGGGTAAAACGCCAGATGGCAGAATTTGATAATTTCCGCAAGAGAACGGAAAAGAAAAATCTACCATGTACGAGATGGGTGCAAAAGACATCATCGAGCGTATGCTTCCGGTAGTTGATAATTTTGAAAGAGGCTTAGCTTCCATTCCGGAGAGCGAAAAATACAGCTTTGCTGAGGGAATGGAAAAATATATAAGCAGTTCCAGAAAGTCTTAGAAGACGCCGGTGTAAAAGCCATTGAGGCAGCCGGACAGCCATTCGATCCTAACTTCCACAATGCAGTGATGCATGTAGAAGATGAAAGCTTAGGAGAGAATATCGTAGCTGAGGAACTTCAGAAAGGCTATATGTACCGTGACAGTGTTGTAAGACACAGCATGGTTAAAGTAGCGAACTGACATTGAGTACTTAACGAGGTCTTTCACGAGTTTAGTACGAAAGTCGTTCCCGAAACTTGGCGAGGTCTTTTCGAGCCTTAGTTGAGTGGAACATTTATTATGATTTTTCATCAAACATATATAACAGGAGGAAAAACTATGAGTAAGATTATTGGTATCGACTTAGGTACAACTAATAGCTGCGTAGCCGTTATGGAAGGTGGAAAGCCAACCGTTATCGCTAACGCAGAGGGCGTAAGAACCACACCATCTGTTGTGGCATTTACAAAAACAGGAGAAAGACTGGTAGGTGAGCCTGCTAAGCGTCAGGCAGTTACCAATGCAGACAGAACCATTGCTTCTATCAAGCGTCATATGGGTACTGACTACAAGGTAGACATTGATGGAAAGAAATACACTCCACAGGAGATCTCCGCAATGATCCTTCAGAAGCTGAAAGCAGATGCTGAAAGCTATCTGGGCGAGACTGTAAGCGAAGCAGTTATCACTGTTCCTGCATATTTCAACGATGCACAGCGTCAGGCAACCAAGGATGCCGGTAAGATCGCTGGTCTGGATGTAAAGCGTATCATCAACGAGCCTACAGCAGCAGCATTAGCTTACGGCCTTGACAATGAAAAGAGCAGAAGATCATGGTATATGACCTTGGTGGTGGTACATTCGATGTATCTATCATTGAGATCGGTGATGGTGTTATTGAAGTTCTTTCTACCAACGGTGATACACACCTTGGCGGTGATGACTTCGATAATGCAATTACCAACTGGATGATCTCTGAATTCAAGAAGGCAGAAGGCGTAGACCTTTCCGGCGATAAGATGGCTCTTCAGAGATTAAAAGAAGCAGCTGAGAAAGCTAAGAAGGAACTGTCTACTGCGACTACAACCAATATCAACCTGCCATTCATCACAGCTACTGCAGAAGGTCCAAAGCATCTGGATATGAACCTGACAAGAGCTAAATTTGATGAACTGACACATGACCTGATCGAGCGTACAGCGATCCCGGTACAGAACGCATTGAAGGATGCTGGTATTACCGCAGCTGAGCTTGGTAAGGTACTGTTAGTTGGTGGTTCTACACGTATGATCTCCGCACAGGAGAAAGTAAAACAGTTAACCGGCAAAGAGCCTAGCAAGTCCCTGAACCCAGATGAGTGTGTTGCAATCGGTGCAGCTATCCAGGGTGGTAAGTTAGCAGGCGATGCAGGTGCCGGAGATATCCTTCTTCTGGATGTAACTCCACTGTCTCTGTCAATTGAGACCATGGGTGGTGTAGCAACCAGACTGATCGAGAGAAATACAACCATTCCTACAAAGAAGAGCCAGATCTTCTCTACTGCAGCTGATAATCAGACCGCTGTTGATATCCATGTTGTACAGGGCGAGCGTCAGTTTGCAAGAGATAACAAGACCTTAGGCCAGTTCCGTCTGGATGGTATCCCACCAGCAAGAAGAGGTGTTCCTCAGATCGAAGTTACTTTCGATATCGATGCAAACGGTATTGTAAATGTATCTGCTAAGGATCTTGGAACAGGCAAAGAGCAGCATATTACCATTACTTCCGGATCTAACATGTCTGATTCAGATATTGATAAGGCTGTTAAAGAGGCTGCTGAGTACGAGGCTCAGGATAAGAAGCGTAAGGAAGCGATCGATGCAAGAAATGATGCTGATTCTATGGTATTCCAGACTGAGAAGGCTCTGGAAGAAGTTGGAGACAAGATCGATGCTAACGACAAGGCTGAGGTTGAGGCTGATTTAAATGCACTGAAAGAAGCTATCAACAGAGCACCGGTTGATCAGATGACTGATGCCCAGGTTGAAGATATCAAGTCAGGTAAAGAAAACTGATGAACAGCGCCCAGAAGCTGTTTGCAAAGGTTTATGAGCAGGCACAGCAGGCTGGTGCAGGTGCAGGTCCAAACATGGGTGGTGCAAATGCAGGCAATGCAGGAAGCTCCAAACCAGATGATGATGTAGTTGACGCTGACTTCAAAGAAGTGTAAGATTATATAACAGTTCAGACATGCGCCATTTTGGACGGGAAAGTGTGTTGCAAGCTGGCATGTCTGAACTAACGGACGGGTCCGAGAGGGAGATATCCCTTCCGGGCCTTACCGTCTGTTTAAACAAAGGGCATTTTGGACCCGGCAGAGAAAGAAATAGCAGTGATAAGAGGTAAACAACATGGCAGAGAATAAGAGAGATTACTATGAAGTTCTGGGTGTTTCAAAAGACGCTGATGAAGATACCCTGAAAAGCATACAGAAAACTTGCCAAGAAATACCATCCTGATGCAAATCCTGGTGACAAGGAGGCAGAGGCAAAGTTTAAGGAAGCTTCAGAGGCTTACAGCGTACTGAGCGATCCTCAGAAACGTCAGCAGTACGACCAGTTCGGCCATGCTGCATTTGAGCAGGGCGGCGGCGCTGGTTATGGCGGCGGTTTCGGCGGCTTTGATTTTAACGGCGGAGATATGGGAGATATCTTTGGCGATATTTTCGGTGATATTTTCGGCGGCGGCCGTTCCAGATCCAGAAGCGGTCCTATGAAGGGGCAAATGTAAGAACAGCAGTCCGCATTACCTTTGAGGAAGCTGTATTTGGCTGCGAAAAGAGATTGAGATCAACTATAAGGAAGTATGTTCAAGCTGTAACGGAACTGGCGCAAAGCCAGGTACTTCCCCACAGACCTGTACCAAGTGTAATGGTAAAGGTAAGATCATGTATACACAGCAGTCTTTCTTTGGTCAGGTTCAGAATGTACAGACCTGTCCGGAGTGTAACGGTACAGGTAAAGTCATTAAGGAAAAATGCCCGAACTGCTATGGTACCGGATACAAGACTGTTCGCAAGAAATTTAAAGTTTCTATCCCGGCAGGTATTGACAATGGCCAGTGTATCCGTATGGCTGGCGGCGGTGAGCCGGGAACAAACGGCGGCGAGAGAGGCGACCTGTTAGTAGAGGCAGTAGTATCCCAGCATCCAATCTTCAAGCGCCAGGATACCAGCATTTATTCTACTGTACCGATCTCCTTTGCAAAGGCAGCATTAGGCGGTCCGATCCGCATCAAGACCGTAGACGGTGAAGTAGAGTATGAGGTAAAACCAGGTACCCAGACCGATACCAAGGTACGTTTAAAGGGAAAAGGCGTTCCATCCCTGCGTAACCGCAATGTGCGCGGCGATCATTATGTAACACTGGTAGTCAAGGTGCCGGAGCGTATGAATCAGGCTCAGAAGGATGCATTAAAGCGCTATGATGACCTGATGAACGGAATTGAACCAGAAGGAGAAAAGCCAAAGAAGAAAGGGCTTTTAAATAGGAGAACCTCTGCAATATGCTGATAAAAAGAGAAAAATACAGTGCCGCCCTGGAAGATCTTTATTCTGACAGTGGTAGGTTTCGGACTGATGCTTGCAATCGCAGTACACAGCCGGAATGAGGCATTAAACCGGTTAAGCCAGGAATATACTATTACAGATGACGCAAAGCCAAGGCATATCAAATTTGAGTCCATGCCGGTAGGTGAAGCAGAACAGGCAGTGGGAATGTATCTGCGGTATAATGCAATGGTCCAGTTTGAGGAAAGCGGGAAAATCCTTTCTGATGATCTGGCAAAAATGTTCCTTTGATAGTATGCAGGCTGATTTTGAAAATGGTATTTATCCACAGGACGTTCTGGTGCATGGTTTTAAGACCTTATCCGAAGAGGAATACGGGGATGAAAAATCCCAGTATGACAACCATGCCACACTTCTTGGCTATACTTCCTATAAAGTAGTCCAGGTTTCCTTAGATGAACAGTGGCCGGATGAAACAAAGGAAAATATCACAAGGCAGTATGCAGTGGGACGAAGCCGGAAAAGCTGGAAGATATTTGAGATCACAGAGAAATAAATGAATCTAAGATAGATCAAAAACGAGAAGAGGATGAGATATGCCTCTTCTCGTTTTTGTTGTCATACATATTGAAAGTGCGCAGTGAGGCGCTCACGGATCTGCAAATTATTTCCCGTGTATTACATTGCGTTCATAATTAAAGATATACTGCTGCATGACTCCCGCATAGCCCTTATAACATCCAAAAGAGTCGGTGATCATCTGGTCATAAAGTCTGGCTTTAGGCAGATCTTTGTATTTTTCAGCATCATAATAATGTTCGTTTAGGATCTTCTCAATCCAGGTATCCACAGGAAAGGCGTCAATGTGATGCAAACCGAAAAGGCAGACACAGTTGGCTACTTTCTTGCCAATGCCGTAAAAGCCGGTAAGATACTCCATGGCAGCGGTATAATCCAACTTGCTTAAATGCGCCAGGTCCAGACGTCCGGCTACAGCGTCCCGGCAGAGGCGGTAGATATATTTGGCCCGGTAGCCAAGTTTCAGGGCAAGGAGATCTTCTAAAGAAGCCTGACACAGCTGTTCAGGTGTGGAAATGCATAAAACTGGTCAATCTTTGTCCCATACCGGCTGCAGAGGGCTTCCACCAACGCCCGGATCGCAGGGATCGTCTTTGCTGTGAGATCACAAAAGTAATGATCATTTCCCATGTATCCTGACGAAGGATGCGGATGCCCTGTCCGGCTTTAGAGGCTGCTTTCAGATAGTGATCGTCCGGTGTGATGGATGCGATCATTTTCTCATAATCTGTATTTAAGTCAAAATAGTTCTTCCAGAAATTTTCTAAATCCGGTCCACATTCCAGAAAAAGATGTCATTTTCCTGTCGAATAAAGCAAACATGGCCCTGGCTTATAACCTGCCAGGTATTTGTACGCCCAGGCGCCGGTATCATTCGAAAGACCTGTCCTGACCCGGCAGTCTGCTCCAGATCAAAACAGGGGATCTTATATGTAAATGTCATAAAATGCCTCCAAACAGTATTGTGTTTATAAAACAGTTGTTTTAGGAATATCATCAATGGTATCATAAATACGGAAGAAAAACAGATACGTTTTTGGCAGATCCGTTGCTGGTCATGCAGCGCATGAACCGCATGAACCGTAACAGGATTTTAAGAGTATATAAAAGGGTTGGTGTAAAATACGATGAAAAAATTGCAGTTGTGGCGCTGGATCCGTTGGCCGGTGCTTCCTATACAAAAGAAGTAAGAGATCTTTTGGTGAATATGCGGAAGTAGTGGGGTATAGCGTAAGAGATGGATCAGCTGCCGGAGTGCTTCCAAGAGCGGATCTGTTTGCTATATCTACAGATGCCTATGGTTCTGCAGAAGAAGAGGCCCGCCATGTGCCTATTGATAGTCAGATCATGTCCATTGAGGTTACTTTTACTGGGAAACCCTAAAAACTGTTTGAGATACCACAAGGAACGAAAGTGTTGTTTGTGAATGTTACCAGTAATATGGCAAGAGAGGCTATTACCCAGTTAAGCTCTCTTGGAGTAAACCATCTGCAGTTCATTCCTTATTATCCCGGCGCTGTTTTAGAAGAACCGGTGGATATTGCGGTAACTCCCGGTGAATCCGTTTTGTGCCGCCTTCTGTAAAACAGTGATCGACTGTGATCACCGTCCCTGTTCCTATGGAATGATGGTAGAAATAGCTTTGCGTCTGGGACTGGAATATCTGCCGGAAACAGAAAGCTTTATGAATTATGCTAAGGTAGTGGCCTCCAATCACTACAGCTTTGACCTGATGTATGCTAAAAGCCGCAGGCAGGAAAGCCAGATGCATATTCTGGCGGAAAGCCTGGATGAAGGTCTGATCGGTGTAAATGAAACAGGAGAGGTTTTGTCTGTAACAAAAGGCCTGTCAGATCGCCCGCATTTCTGAAGAACTGGCTATGGGAAAGAAGGGGAAGAGGTATTTCCCTATATTCCTTTTATCAGGTGCTCCGGGAGAAAAGGCAGTTCCTGAGAAGGTGATCCGCCTCTTTGGAACCAATGTTTCCCTGGCAGTGGTGCCGGTGGTGCGAAAAGAGGACTGTATCGGCGCCTTTGCCATGCTACAGAAGTTTAATGAGCAGGAGTCCCGCCAGAATGCCTTGCGAAGACAGCTGATGCAGAAAGGCCATTATGCCCGTTATACCTTCGATGACGTAATAGGAAATTCAGATACTATTACAGAAACCATTAATATTTTAAGGAAAATGGCAGCAACTGAAAGCCCTGTGCTTCTCATTGGAGAGACAGGTACTGGAAAGAGCTGATGGCACATGCAGTCCATCAGGCTTCCGGGCGGGCAGCCGGTCCTTTATTGCCATTAATGTGGCTGCCATGCCGGAAAATCTTCTGGAAAGCGAGTTGTTCGGCTATGAAGAAGGCGCCTTTACAGGAGCCAAAAGGCGGCCGTCCCGGTCTTTTGAATTTGCCCACCACGGAACTTTATTTTTAGATGAAGTGGAAGGAATGAGCCTTCCATGCAGGTAAAACTTCTGCGTGTTCTCCAGGAAGGGGAGATCATGCGCGTGGGCGGCGGCAGCATTATCCGTGTGGATGTGCGTATTGTGGCAGCTACCAATGAAGCCTTAGAGAAGAAGATACAGGAAGGCAGTTTCAGAAAAGACCTGTATTACCGTTTAAATGCACTGACAGTAGAGATACCGCCTCTCAGAAAGCGGGGAGATGATATTTTATGCTGTTTGATTTCTTTATGCGGAAAATGGGTGGAAACTTTACTTTATCAGAAGAAGTGAAGGCTTTTCTGCGCAGGCATCCATGGCCGGGAAACATCAGAGAACTGCAGAATGCAGTGGAATATTTTAATTATCTGGCAAAACCGGTGATCGAGCTTTCCGACCTGCCGCCTACCATGACCAGAGTAGTAGGAGTGGGGTTGGATGTAGTAGGACCAGGTGAAAGCAGTGGGGAAAATGAAAACGTGAAAACAGGAACCACACAGCTGAAAGAAGGTTCAACCTATTCCGGTCATATGGATACAGAGGCTAAAAAGCAGTTTGTATTAAAACAGCTGGCACTTGCCTGGAAAGCCGGAGAAACAGTGGGAAGGGAGAAAATATTAGAGGCAGCGAAAAAGATCACATTCCTATGACCCAGAAACAGGCAAGAGATCTTTGAAAGAGTTGGAAAAGAAGGGCTGCTCCAGGTTGGAAGGGGCAGAGGCGGAAGTCGGATCACGGAAAAAGGGTTGAAAAACTGGAAAAACAGAAATGATCCTTTGAATCATTTATAAAAGGTCACAACCAATTAGGCAACCATTTAATAACTAATAAATCAACCAATATAACCAATTAACCATTTAATACCTGAAAATGACTTGTCCTTAAATTACCAAAATTTTCCAAAAGCCAGAAAATAAGTGGAAAACCATTGTTTTAACAAAAACAATAAAAATCGGGGAAAATAAAAGTTGGCATGGAACTTGCTTAATATATAAGTATCAACCGGAAACGGGAAAGAAAGGATACGAAACAGCAATGAAGTACAACTTTGATGAAGTGATCGACAGAAGCAACAACCGTTCTTCTAAATATGATGAAAGACTTAAGAAGTTCGGAACCGAAGATGTGATCCCATTATGGGTAGCTGATATGGATTTTAAGACTGCCCAGCCGATCATTGATGCATGCAAAAGAAAGCAGAAGAGGGATCTGGGGATATACTTCCAGACCGGCAAGCTACTTTGAAGCAGTACAGGAATGGGAAGAAAATATTATGGCTGGAAGCCTGAAACTTCCCACATGAGCTGGTGCCTTGGTGTTGTTCAGACTATGGCAGCTCTGATGAAGATCTACACCATGCCAGGAGATAAGGTCCTGATCCAGACTCCTGTATATTCCGAATTTTATGATATTCCAGAGGCAATTGGCCGTGTAGTAGTAGAAAATCCTCTGGTAGAAGAAAACGGAAGCTGGCATGTAGATTACGAGGATTTTGAACGTAAGGTAAAAGAATGTAAAGTATTCTTACTGTGCAACCCTCACAACCCATTAGGCCTTGTATGGGATAAAGAAGATCTGGAAAAGATGGCTAAGATCTGTATGGAAAATGGCGTAATGCTGATCTCCGATGAGATCCATTCCGACCTGATCTTCCACGGAAAGAAGCACACCAGAACCGCTACCATTTCCAAAGAGATCCATGATTACGTAGTAACCTGTGTTTCCGTAACAAAGACCTTCAACCTGGCTGGTCTTCAGGCATCTACCACTATTTTCCCAAATCTGAGAATGAAGGCAGATTTTGACCGCTACTGGAGTTCCATGGATATCCACAGAAACAATGCATTCAGCTCTGTTGCCATTGAGGCTGCTTACAGAGAAGGCCGCGAGTGGTTAGACCAGTTACTTCCTTATCTGTCTGCAAACTTTGATTTTGTTAAGGAATACTGTGAAAAGAACATTCCTCAGATCAAGCCAAATATCCCGGATGCAACCTACCTTGTATGGTTAGACTGCCGTGATCTGGGAATGAGCAATGAAGAATTAAGAAAGTTTATGATCGAGAAGGCTAAGATCGGATTAAATGAAGGATATACCTTTGGAAGAAGCCTGACCGGATTTATGCGTCTGAATGTAGCATGCCCACGCAGCGTACTGGAAAAAGCTCTGGGACAGTTAAAAGATGCTGTAGATGCACTGGATAAATAAAATACAGTACAATTTAAAACAGTGCAATTTAAAACAATATAATTTACAACAATACAAAACGAGATAATTTTGGGGAAATTATGGACAAGAAGAAAATCTGGGAAAGCTACCGCTTCCCGCTGATCCTTTAGGAGGAATTATTTTAGGAGCGATCCTTGGAGCGATTTTAGGAGAGAAAGCAACGGTACTTGCACCAATTGGCAATGTATTCATCAACCTGCTGTTTATGGTCGTAGTACCTATGGTTTTGTTTCTATTGTTAATGCAGTAGGAAGTATGTTAAATATGAACCGTCTTGGAAAGATCCTTGGCTCCCTGATCGGTGTATTTATTGTAACCGGACTGATCGCATCTGTTCTGGTACTGGTAGTTGTAAATGTATTCCCACCAGCTGCAAACACCACTATTGAGATGACCAGCGGTGAAATGGGAGAAATGGCAAGTGTTGGTGATATGATCGTTAGTACACTGACTGTAGATGATTTCTCCGGTCTGATGAGCAGAAAGAATATGCTTCCGATCATTGTTGCAGCTATCTTTACCGGTCTTGCAGTAGCAAAGTGCGGCGGACAGGATAGCCCATTTGGTAAAGTAATGTGCAACTTAAATGACATCATCATGAAGATCGTTGATATGATCATGAAATTTGCTCCTCTTGGTCTTGGTGCATATTTTGCAAACCTGGTAGGTGAATTTGGTCCTCAGCTGATCGGTGATTATGGCCGCTGCATGCTGATCTACTATCCAATGTGTATTGTTTACGGCGTTGTATTCTTCCCGTTATATGCTTACTTTGCAGGCGGAAAGAAAGGCGTAAAAGCCATGGCAAAGAACATCTTCAACCCGGCTATTACTGCATTTGCAACACAGAGTTCATGTGCAACCATCCCTGTAAACCAGGAAGCATGTGATAAGATGGGTGTACCTCAGGATATCAGTAATATCGTTCTTCCTATGGGTGCTACCATGCATATGGATGGTTCTGTATTATCCGCTATTACAAAGATCGCTTTCCTGTACGGTGTATTCAACATGCAGTTTACAGGCGTTGGAACCTATGCAATGGCAATCGCAGTAGCAGTTTTAAGTGCATTTGTATTATCCGGAGCTCCAGGCGGCGGCCTTGTAGGTGAAATGCTTATTGTCAGCTTGTTCGGTTTCCCAGGAGAAGCATTCCCACTGATCGCAACCATCGGTTTCTTAGTAGACCCAATGGCTACCTGCTTAAATGCATCTGGTGATGCTGTTGCTTCTATGATGATCACACGTCTTGTAGAAGGCAAGGACTGGATCAACAAAAATCAATGGGTGATCCATTTAATGGATAAGCTGCCTGCCAGTGCAGGCAGTGGAGCGCGTTGGCACGGATTTATGCATACAATACAAAAATACATAAAAGACGAAGGAGAAATCACTATGAAAGTTACAGTAATCGGCAGTCATCTTTGCCCAGACACTCTTTATGCTTTACAGCAGCTTGCTGCAGCAGGGGCTGAAATTGATTTTAAAGACATTTTATCCTGCCATGCAGATCTTAAAGCATACTTAAATCTGCGTGATAACTCTGATCTGTATGCACAGATCCGCGGTACAGAACGTCTTGGAATTCCATGCTTCGTAAAAGAAGACGGAACTACTACTTTAAATCTGGCAGAGGTTTTAAAGTAATTAAAGAGATCTTTATTTAGGATCGTTCATTAGGATACGATATAAAAATGTAAATGATCGCGTAAGCGATGTCAGAGTGAGTAAAGGGGATGCTGTGAAATGATAGGAACATTTTGCAGCATCCTTTTGCAAAGTCTTTGGGATCATAGAATTGAGGAGAAAAATAAGATGCATGCATTAACAGAACTGATAAAAGTGATATGAAACCAGCTCTTGGTGTTACAGAACGGGAGCCATTGCTTTGCTGTATCCACAGCAAAAGCCCATATAAAAGGCACTGTAAAAGGGTGGGTTTAAGATTAAACAGCGGTATGTATAAAATGCCTTTACCTGCGGTATTCCGGGAACAAGTGAGGTGGGAAATTATTACGCTGCTGCTTTAGGCGCTGTTGCTGCAGATCCAAAGAAGGGTCTGGAATGTCTGGAAGGTATTGGAAAGGCAGAGGAAGAAGCTGCAGGCGAAATGATCAAAGCGGGAATGATATCAGTTTCCATGAGCAGTATTACCAGCCGCATTTTCATTGAAGCAACTGTAACAGGTGAGACTTCAGAGGCAGTTGTTACTATTCAGGATGCCCACACTAATATTACAAAGATCACAGAAAATGGAACTGTAGTATTTGAAAAAGAAGCAAAAGCAGCACAGGAGAGTAAAGAGGCTACACCGCTGATCCATCAGTATACCCTGGCGCAGATGGTAGAGTATGTAAATACTGTTTCTGCACAGGAACTGGATTTTATCAAAGAAGCATATAAAGTAAACTACGAGCTGCTTCAGGAAGGCTTAAAGAGTCCAAAGACTACCTACGGACCATATCTGTTAAAGAAGAATGGTGGGGTTCTGGTATCAGAAGATGAAAGAAAGACTGCTTCATTATTCTGCAACGGAGCCATTGAGGCGAGAGTCATCGGTCTTTCCAAACCGGCTATGAGCATCACCGGTTCCGGTGCCCATGGTATTATTGCAACTATGCCGTTATATGCTGTATACAAGATCAATAACTATACAGATGAGCAGCTTCTTCGTGCTACTGCATTAAGCTATCTGGTATGTATGTACATTAAGGAATACTCCGGCAAGCTGTCTGCCTTCTGCGGCTGTGCTATTGCAGCAGGAACGGGAATGGCCTGTGCACTGGCATGGTTAAAAGGCGCCGGCGCAGAAACGATGGAAAAAGTCATCAACAACATGGCAAGCAGTATTACAGGTATGATCTGTGATGGCGGCAACCAGGGATGTACCATGAAAGGTATTGTGGCAGTAGATGCAGCTTTTGACTCTGTAGAACTGGCTATGGACGATGTATATATTTACAATGCCCATGGTATCAACGGTGCAACTCCGGAAGAGACCATGCACAATATGGGACTGATTGCGTCACCTGGTATGACAGGAACAGAGAAGACCATTGTGGATATTCTTGACGGAAAGAATAAGTAATATTGTGCAAAACCTTTGGAAGGAGGAATTCTATGGAGTTTTGGAAAATGAATGGTGCTGGAAATGATTTTATAGTTACGTTTTAAAACAGACTTTGAATTGCGATATAGCTCTGACTGAATCAGATCACATTCTTCTGAAAGAACATTCAATGCCCGGTAAGTCAGATAAAATACTAAAACTTCCCACACCGATGTGGTGTGTTGAACCTTGAAAATTCAATATTTCAGCCAATAAAAAAGGCATAAACCTGTTCCGTTTGGTATAATGGAATTGACTAGAAACCATCTTTACAAAGGAGATTTATGCCATGTCCAGTATACCACAAAACCATTCTGATGAAAAAGCCCTAATTGACTGCGTTCAGAGATTTTTTTCTAAACACCATGTCGGCAAGCTTCTTGCCAGATGTAATGGCATGAAAGAAAAAGGCGTTTCTCCGGTTTCTCTGTTTCGTTACAAACTCAGTAACATTTTTGTCGGAAGAAGTATGTATATGCAGCAACAGACCGGCTCTTTTAAGGAAGCATTTTCCAAGAACACGTTCTACCGTTTCCTTAATTCTGCAAAGACAAACTGGCTCCGTTTCACTTCTCTTCTTGCTGCAGATATCGTAAATCACGACATCAAAGGTCTGACGAATGACAGCAGAAAAAATGTCTTCATCATTGATGACAGTCTTTTTAACCGCACCAGCTGCAAGAAAACAGAACTGGGATCAAAAGTTTTGACCACACGGATATGCGTTTCAAAAAAGGATTCCGAATGCTTACTTTAAGCTGGAGTGATGGAAATACATTGATTCCTGTAAACAGCTGTCTGCTGGCATCTGCAAAAACTACAAATATCATCGGTCCGGTAAAGGACTTTGATAACAGAACCCTTGCAGGAAAAGACGCAAGCTTGCTCAGACAAAAGCTCCAGAAGCAATGATGGCTTTGCTGGACACTGCCCTCAGCGTGGGACTGAATGCTGACTATGTTCTGTTTGATTCCTGGTTTTCAAACCCGGTGCAGATCACAGCCATCCATTCAAAAGGCATGGATGTGATTGCTATGATCAAGAAGAGCAGCCGGATTAAATACTCATACGGTGGTAAACAGCTGAGTATCAAAGAAATCTATTCCAAGAACAAAAAGCGCCATGGCAGATCAAAATATCTGCTGTCTGTTGATGTTATGGTAGGAAAAGAAACTCCAATTCCGGCGAAAATCGTATGCGTAAGGAACAAATCGAACCGCAAGGATTGGCTTGCTTTTATCTGTACGGATACGACTCTTTCTGAGGAAGAAATCATCCGTGTTTATGGAAAACGTTGGCAGATTGAGGTTTTCTTCAAGACCTGCAAATCCATGCTGAACCTGATTGGAGAATGCCATAGCTTATCTTATGATGCGCTGACAGCCCATGTGGCCATTGTATTTACTAGATATATGTTGCTTGCAATGGAACAGCGCCAAAACGAAGATCAGAGAACTCTTGGTGAGTTATTCTTCTTTCTCATTGATGAAATGGCAGACATTACTTTCCGCAGGTCACTTTGCATCTTGATGGATGCCTTAATGGCAAGCCTTCAGGAAATCTTAAAGCTCAGCGATAAACAACTGACTGCTTTTACTGTTGATTTTGAGGCAAGATTGCCGGAATATCTGCGTAATGCACTTCATCCAGAGGTTGCAATAGCATAAAGCACTATTTTGTTAGCTGAAATATTGAATTTTCAAGGTGCGAAGCCCTGTTTAGGTGTGGGAAGTTTTAGTAAAATACATTAGTAAGTCTGAAATAAAGAAACTCTAAATATTCCGTAAATTCTGAAGAGAAAAGGAATATTTAGAGTTTTCTTTTGGGTAACAATCATTGCGCGGCTGCAGCAACTTCTTTCATGAGCGGGAGACAGGCGTCGAAAAACATTTTATAACTTTCGCAGAAATAATTTACATAATGTCCACTTGCCATATCCAGATCACGGTTTCTCTGGCATCCACCGCGACAGATGGAAAAATATGGACAGGACAGGCAGCTCTTCTTCAGTTTTTTGGAGCGTTCAATAAAACCGATTTCCGTCCGCTTCCTGTCAATCGAATCCAACTGATTTGTATTAAAATTTCCTAGTTTATACTCATCCAGTACATAGAAGTCGCAGGGATACACACTGCCGTCTGCTTCCACGGCATTTTGTATGTTGCAGATACCGCACTGGTCGCAGGCCTCCGGGCGGTATCCCATTAGGATGCCGATGTAGTTTTCAAACTGGCGGATGTACGGCTGGCGGCCCCTTTTCCAGTCTTTATACCATAGGTGGAATAGTGTGATCAGAAACTCCCCATACTGTTTTGGTGAGAGGGCATAAGGATTTTGCCCATGAGGTTCCTCTAAGGGATCCAGACAGGCGATATACTGCTGATATCCTAAGCCGTTTCTACGGTAAAACTCATAGATTTCAGGAATGTGTGCAGCGGTATTTCCCGTTACAACGGTAAGGATATTAAAGTCTACACCATGCTTTTGCAGAAGTTTGGCAGCGCCGAAAATGCGCTCAAACACGGATCCGCACCCGGCAGCATGGCGGTAAATATCATTGGTTTCTCTGATACCGTCTAAGGAAAGCCCAACTAAAAAGTTATTTTCCTTGAAAAATGCACACCATTCATCATCCAAAAGATAACCATTTGTCTGAAAAGCATTCTGCACCTTGATGTGATTGCGGTTATACTGTTTTTCATAGGCAACCGCCTTCTTGAAAAAATCGAGTCCCCGAAGGGTAGGTTCGCCACCCTGAAAAGCATAGGAAATAACGCCTTCCGCCCGCAGGATGGTCTTTCGTATTACATTTTTGAGTGTCTCATCCGACATGAACCCATAGGACTTCTGCAGACGTTTCTGGGCCTCATCACAATAAAAGCAATAGTCGCAGTGCATGTTGCACATGCCGGATGATGGTTTCATAAGCACGCTGATTGGTGGCATGATAAAAACTCCTAACGTTTTTCTTTTTTATATTCTTCCGGGGAGACGCCCCAGTATTTTTTAAAAGCTTTTCCGAAGTATCCGCCATTGGAATATCCCGTCTTTTCAGCAACTTCATAAATGAGCATGTCCGGGGATTTTAAAAGTTTGCCAGCTGCCTGCATCCGCACATCGGTGAGGTAGGAAGAGAAGTTGGTGCCGGTTTCTTTCTTAAAAAGATTGCTTAAATGGGATGGAGTGACATTCACGAGACCGGCAACCAGGTTTAAGTCGATATTTTCGCTATAGTGAAGTTGGACATATTCTTTTATCTTCAAAATTTCAGACCTCTCTCCGGAACGTTTATCGCGGACAAATTCTGAAAACTCCATAATAAAATCAGACAGGATTTTCTGGCAGGTCCGTAAGGTATGGGCCTGGCGGATGCGCCTTAGAATGTCATTTTCATCCGCTGTCATCTGGTAAAGGGAAAAATTCAGTTCCCTGGCCACCCGGATGAAAATGTTCAGGATCTCTTCCATATAAGAGTAACACTGAAAAGGATAGAATAGGCCGCTTTTAAGCCATAGTAAAAAGCGCTGGACCAGTTCCGAAGATTTTTCACTGTTTCCGGAGGAAAGGGCAATATAAAGTTCCTGGGCCTGTGAATCCGTAATGAATGGAAAGCCTACGGAGGTAAGCAGCGGATAAGGCAGCGGTTCACTTCGCTCATAAAAAATGCAGGCAGAAAGGGCTTCTTCGGCCTGTTTCATTCCGGCTTTAAAAGAAGTTTCATCCTTTAATAAAGGACTGATACCGAAATATACGGTCTGATTGGCGTATTGTTTCATGGCAGCTCCGATCTGGCGGCAGAGGAGAAGATCTTTCTTTGTGTTGGATATAAGAAGGTATCCTTTTTCATCAAGGGAAAACAGTTCCTGTCCTGAGTAACGTTCGCAGATCTGGTTTAACAGGTTATAGATCATGTTTTTGCGATTGGTATCCGTAATCGGAGCAGTATCTGGTTCAAAGGAAAAACGGATCAGGTGATAATCCTGAATGGAAATATCCAGTTTGATGTTATGGAGTACATTCTTCACCTGCTCGTGATCCTCAAACCCCTGATTTTGAAGGCGCTTGATAAAAAGATATTTCAGATCGTCTGTATTTAAAGAAAAGGAAGCGTTCTTTTCCGGCTGGTCAGAGATGGCCTCTTTCATTTCCTTTAAGACTTCCAGTAGTTTGGCCGGATCAATAGAAAGCTTTCGGATATAATCATGGGCACCGTACTTCATAGCTTCACGGACAAGTTCAAACTCATCAAAGCAGCTTAGGACTAGAGACTGGATGGATATTTTTTCCTGTTTCAGGCGTTTGAGTAAAGTTATTCCGTCCATTCCCGGCATTTTGATGTCGGTGATCAGAATGTCGGGTTTGAGTTTTAAGATTTTTTCGTAAGCTTCTTTGCCATCGGCCGCTTCTGCAATCACATCGAAACCATACATATTCCATGGAAGGACGGTTTTGATGCCGGCCCTTACCAATGGTTCATCATCTGCAATCAGTACCTTTATCATTGTTCTCTCTCCTTTCGGACAGAAGGCTGTCTATCTGTTTATGTTGCGGGAACCGGATCGTCACGGTTGTAAAAGAGTTGCCGTCGCTGTCATATTGTAAGCCGTAATCAGGACCATAAGCCAGCTGTATGCGTTCCTGGACATTGCTCACGCCGAGACCGGAGAAGACATACCCCTTTTTACCCTGCTTTTTGGGTTTTAGGATTTCTTTCATAGTATCTGCATCCATGCCTGTTCCATTATCCTGAACCTGCAGGATGATAATGCCGTTTTCACACCGGCCGGAAATATCAATCATGAGAAAATCCCGTGCTTCAATATTGTGGAGAATGGAATTTTCCACCAGGGGCTGTAGGATCAGTTTTAAGGTGTGCTCTTTTAAAATTCCCTCCTCTATGTGGTAGGCCACATCGAAACGGCCGGGATAGCGCACCTGCTGGATCTTGATATAACTTTTGATGTTTTCCAACTCTTCTTCAATAGGAAGCACGTCATTGACCTTATTCATGCTGATCTCAAGAAGCCGGCCAAGAGCGGTAATGGTGTTGGTGATGTGTTCTGTCCCGGACATTACGGACATCCATTTGATGGAGTTTAGGGTATTAAAGAGAAAATGGGGATTGATCTGGGCCAGAAGCATTTCAAAGCGCAGCTCACTTTCCCGTTTCTGAGTGACCTGTATTTCCTCAATCAGATGGCCAATCTCTGTAACCATGTTGTTGAAGGTTCGGGAAAGACTGCTGATCTCATCTTTGGAATCGGTAGTGGCGATTTCGGCATTCAGGTTCCCAGCCATAACCTGCTGCATCTGTTCTTTCAGCTTAAAAAGTGGACGCAGCTGCGAATAGATAGCGAAAAATGTGGCCAGAAGACATATCATTAATAGTCCCAGGGATACAACAAACGTGAATGTGCGCAGTTCATAGATATCCTGATAGAGAAATTCCGTAGAAATGGTATCCGTCAGGCGCCAGCCTGAAAGTGGAATGGAGATTTCTTCCTGGAAATATTTAACATCTTTGGGAGTATGGATCCCGCAGATGGAATAACCGGAAGTATCCCATAATTCCATGTTCCCTGCTGCAGCTCCTAACAGACGGGAAAAACTGCTGGCAGGAAGGGAGATGACCAGATAAAAGCTTTTCGGTGAAAATGGCGGGAGCTTTCTAATATAGGAAACGAAAGTTTGATTGCTTTCAAAACGGCGGTAACTCTGGTGGGCGTTCGTAAAATATACCGACGGAACTACCTGCTCCGCAAAAAAATCCTCAAAGCGGAATTTCTGCTGGGGAAGCGTGGAGTAGAGCAGTTGGTCATTGGATAAAACACTGATGTCAGCATTGGAATTTAACAGGGAATTATTTACATTCTGAATCTGCTCATTGGCATCCTGCCAGCATTTTAAATAGGAATATCCCTTTGTTGCAGATTCACGGTAAAGAACACCGTAATTATTTAAGGATATCAGATAATCAGAAGCCTGGATCATGTTTAGGCAGAGACTTTCGATGTCATTTTTTGTTTGGTTCAGATTTTCTCGTTCCAGTGACTGCGCCTTGTCTCGGATAATGGTCTCAGCCTTTTTATATGCCCATGAAAAAAGGGTCAGATAAGGGACGAGAAACAGTACGATGATAATGAGGAATAAACGGCATGATAGGTTTAATTTCATAAAAGTATGTTTTATCACGATAAATTTCCCCTATTCTTTCTGCTTTTAAGACCCCGAAGCGGCATCTAATGCTTAAAGTATACAATAGGGAACGTGAAAAAAAAAGTGCCTTTGAGAATTACGTAAAAAAATACTAATTTTCAAAAAATATTACCACAAGCGTAAAAAAATACCAATTTGCCTTTTCATTCTCCATTCAAAAATACGGAATACCTGGCCTATAATAAGGGCATCAATCAGAAATCAGAAGGAGGAAGGTATTATGAGAACAAGAAGAACAGTTGCATTGGGGTTATCAGCAGTGATGGCAGTTTCCGTACTGTCCGGCTGCGGAAGTTCCAGTTCCAGCACAACAGCAGATACAAAGGGGGAAAGCAATGCATCCGCAGAAAGCTCCACAGAGCCGGTCGTACTTCACTGGTGGGGATCCTTTGCAGAGAATATGGGTCCAGAACAGGTATGTGAAGCTTTTAATAAAATAGATCCAAATCTCCAGGTGGAGTACACAAGATATGTCAATGATGATGCCGGAAATACAAAACTGGATATGACACTGATGTCCGATGATTCCATTGATGTATTCCTGAACATGAATGACGTTCTTTTAATGAAGAGAATTGAGAACGGTTATATGTATCCGCTGGATGAACTGTTTGAAAGCGCGGGATTCAGTCTGGAAGATGATTATGATGCAAATATTGCCCAGAAGGAGATCAACGGCCATTATTACAGCCTTCCTGCAAAGCGCATCACATCCACCATTCTTTACAATCAGAAGATGTTTGATGATGCAGGAATTCCTTATCCAAGTGATGACTGGACTTATGATGAGTTCATTGACACAGCCAGAAAGCTGACAAAGGGAGAAGGAAATGATAAGGTTTATGGTTGGTTCTTCCCAGGATATGATGCTGGTCAGCCGGCTCTTCGTATGATCGAGAGCAAGCTGGGACTTGACTGGATGTACGCTCCAGACGGAAAATCCGCAGCAATTGATACAGACGATGTAAAAGATCTTACTGAGAAGTACTTACAGCGTGTAGAAGAAGGAATTGAGCCAAGTTATGTAGATGTAACCACACAGAAAATGGAGCCTGCAAATATGCTCTTAACTGGCAAGGCTGCCATGGTATTTGGTGACTGGGTCGTAAGAAATGTAAAGGATACAGACAATTATCCTCACGATTTCAAGGTTGGTTTTGCAAGAATGCCAAGACTGTCTGCAGATCAGGAAAATAACTATACCACTTCTTACAGCGATGACTTAAGCATCAATTCCAAATCTCAGCATCCACAGGAAGCTATGAAGTTCATAAAATGGTATCTGGAAGAAGGTATGGATTATGTTGCGCCATATGCAAGAATCCCAGCGTGCAAGAAATATGATGCAGATAAAGTGGCTTCTCTGATCTTTGGAGAGCAGTCTGATCTGTTTGATATGGAAAGTGCTAAAAATATCTATCTGACACCAACTGACTTTTATGTACGTAAGAACATGCCAGTTGCAACAGAGATCAATACTATTCTGACTGAGGAATTTGATAAGGTATTTGCAGGTGCCCAGTCTGTAGAAGAGACCTTACAAAATGCCCAAAAGAGAGCGGATGAGAAGATCGCTCAGGAACAGTAGTGCAGGTGATGACTTATGGATAAACAAAAGCGCAAGAAACTTAAAACTGCCGCAAAGGGCTATGCTTTTATCGGCATCAACCTGATAGGTGTGCTTATATTCTGGACCGTTCCCATGCTTTTCAGCTTTATTATAAGTATCTCGAAGTGGGACTTTTCCAAAGGATTTAAAGGCATTAAGATCGTAGGATTTTCCAACTACATTGAAATATGGAGGGATGCGTGGTTTCGCGCTTCCCTCATCAATAACATTGTGTTCACGGTTAGCTATGTGGTGATTTTAATCGTACTGTCTTTCATTGTGGCTTATCTCTTAAATGAATATGTAGTCGGAAAGAAATTTGTACAGTTGGGACTGTATCTGCCATATATCGTAAATATTGTAGCGATCTCCGCGGTATGGCTGGCTCTTTTTTCTAATAATGGACCGATTTTGAATTTACTTAGAAAACTTGGAATGTCAAATCCGCCGGTCTTTATTTCAGATCTTCACTGGGCATTGCCGACGATTGTGATGATCTGTGTATGGCAGAACCTGGGCTATACCGTGATCCTGTTCCTTTCCGGTATGATCAATGTATCTAAAGATCTGTATGAAGCAGCTGCCATTGACGGAGCAAACGGGCTTGCCCGTATCTGGTATGTAACGATCCCTATGCTTTCAGGAACCACCTTTTTTATCGTCATCACATCGGTGATCAACTCTTTCAAGGTGTTTGGACTAATCAACCTGATGACCCACGGTGGACCTGGAACGGCCACAACCATGTTGGTATACAACATTTACCGTACAGCTTTCCAGTTTGGTAAACTTGAATTCGCATCTGCTCAGGGAATCGTCCTGTTAGCGATCATCTTCTTCATTACCTGGCTGCAGTTCCGCATCCAGAAGCGTAATGAAGAGTAAGGGGGCATGATGAAATGAAGAACAATAAAAGAATCGCAAAAATAATATGTAGCCTCTGTCTCTGGTCACTAGTACTGCTGTGTATTGTTCCTTTTATCTGGATGGTTTCTGCCAGTTTTAAGAGAGAGGCGGATATATTCGCAGTGCCATTCCGACTGATTCCGGATTATCTGAACCTTCAGAATTTCAAAGAAGTCTGGTTTGGTAAATACAGTTATTCATTGATGTTTTTAAACTCAGCGAAGGTAACACTGCTTTCCGTTGGGTTTGCAGTAACAACTTCCATCCTTGCGGGATATGGATTTTCCAAGATAAAGTTTCCGGGAAGGGATAAGATCTTTCTTCTTTATCTGGCGACCATGATGATTCCCCATCAGCTTTTAATGGTGCCCAAAATGTTGATGTTTAAGGAAATGGGCATTTACAATACCCATTGGGCACTGATCCTTCCGGCTGCATTTTCCATTTACGGCGTGTTTATGGTGCGCCAGTACATGCTGCAGATACCGGAGGAACTTTCTGAAGCAGCTCGCATTGACGGGGCGGGAGATATGCGCATCTGTTTCCAGATTATAGCACCCCTTTGCAAGCCGGCGCTGGTAACACTGGTCATTCTGTTCTTTACATGGAGTTGGAATGATTATGATAATGCACTTATCTTCATCAATAATAAAAATCTCTACACCATCAACCTGGGACTGGTAAACTTCATGGATGAAACTGGATTAAAATACAGCCTGATCATGGCTGCCAGCGTTATCTCCATTTTACCGATCTTTGCCATTTTCCTGGCAGCGCAGAAGTATTATATCGGCGGTCTTACAGCAGGTGGTGTGAAAGGATAAAGGAAAGGATAAAGGATTGATTATGAAAAAGAAACCAAATATCATTTTTATCATTACGGATGATCAGGGGGCATGGGCAGTAGAATCGGAGACAAACCATGACATTAAGACTCCGAATTTAACACGGTTGGCAGCGCAGGGAACCACTTTTGATGAGTTTTACTGCACATCTCCGGTGTGTTCACCGGCCAGAGCCAGCATTGTAACTGGAAAAATCCCTTCCTGCCATGGTATCCAAGACTGGCTGAAAAAAGGCAATCTGGATGCATGGAAATACCCCCATATGGCTGTGATGGACGGTTTCGACATGGAAGATAAAGCCATTGATTATTTAAAAGGCCACAAGACTTATATGGAGTATCTGGCTGAAAATGGTTACCATTGTGCGTTAAGTGGAAAATGGCACATGGGTGATAACATCAACAAGAAAAAAGGATTTGAGTACTATTTCACCGTTGGAAGAGGCGGCTGCCATTATTATGATGCAGATATTTTTGAAAACGGAGTGCTTTCCATTTCTCATGAATATATCACTGACACCATTACAAACCATGCTCTAGAGTATCTGGATAAAATGTCCGGTGAAGGCGCACCATTTTATTTAAGTGTCCATTACACAGCGCCACACAGCCCATGGGAAGAAAATGAACATCCAAAGGAATTTAGGGATCTTTACAAGGACTGCGAATTCAAGGATACGCCGGATCTGCCGATCCACCCGTGGCAGGCAAATACCTGCCCGATCGGGGATACACCGGAGAAGAGACGGGAATACTTAACCGGCTACTATGCGGCAATTTCTGCCATGGATGCGGGTGTCGGCAAGATCATGGATTGGGTAGAGGACCATGGCTTGGAGGACGATACGGTGATCATCTTTGCTTCCGATAATGGTATGAACTTAGGACAGCATGGTATCTGGGGTAAAGGAAACGGAACCTATCCACCAAATATGTATGATTCTTCTGTAAAGGTACCGTTCATCATCAAAGTACCTGGCTGCGAGGCACCAGGAAGCACTTGCTCTGCTATGGCAGGACAGTACGATATTTTCCCAACCATTCTGTCCCTGGCCGGCTGTGAATATGAATTGGAGTTGAAGCAACCTGGAAGGAGTCTGCTGGAACAGATCAATCATCCAACTGCTGAATATGAGGATCGTATCGTAGTTTTTGATGAATACAGCAAGACCCGTATGATCAAGAAGGGAAAATTAAAATATATCCACCGCTACGGTGATGGCCCCTGCGAATTTTATGATCTTTCCACGGATCCAGATGAAGAAAATAACCTTTATGGAAACCCAGTCTGGGAAGAGCAGATCCAGCGCTTAAAGTCTGAAATGGAAGAGTGGTTTGATCGTTACACAGACCCTAAGATGGATGCCAGAAAAGGCGGGGCTGTAGGCCGCGGACAGGAAAAAATGTGTTATGAGGAAAATGCATTTGATCAGTCCATAGAGTTATACTATAAAGATAAAGAAAAATGTAGAGTTTGACAAACAGCAGGCACTTTTGGAATCGAAAGTGCCTATCTGCATGTACATGTGAATTTAATGTCATGGACAATATGAAATCAAGTATGAACAAAAAAATCCTATGCGACATACCCCCACTTAGCAAACGCTTGAAGTGGGGGATTTTCGTTCGATTGTTTGATAGGGCAAAGAATAAGAGAGCTATCCACTTGTGTCCCACGGTTTTATCATTTACTAGACAATATGTTAATATGGATAGAATTACTTCCGCGAAGATCAGGAAACTTTCTTTTCTGTATCAAGTGATACTCCAGATATTCGAATATCTTCTCTGCATATATTGTCTGGTCATATTAATGTGCTCTGACTTGCCGTCCCATCAGTATCTCATAGGATCATGCGCTCGGCAATCATATCATATTCCAATTTCTAACAAATGTTTTCCGGTATTCACTGGGGGAAGTTTTGAACTTTTCCTTAAACGCACGGTTAAAGGTGCGCAAACTTTTAAATCCACTGTCAAGGCAGAGCTCCGTGATTGTATCATTGGTATATTCAAGTCTCTGACATGCATATCCCAACCGGGCATCATTCAGGTACTGGTTGAAGTTTTTATGGAATGTTTTAGAAAAAATCCTGGACAGAACATACTTGCTGACACCCAGATCTCTGGCCATGCTTTCCAGCGTAATGGAATGCTTAAAATTTCCGGAGACATAAGATACCGTGCGGTAGATCAGGTCCGTGCTTCCGACAGACTTCTTCTCAACCAGCTGAAATTTTGGGATACATCTTGCCAGTATAATCTGCAGATACGCCTGGACCAATGTAATGTCGTCTTTTTGTGCGCCGAGAATGGAATTAAATGCATGATAAACATCAGGTTCTATGGAGAAAGCTTTTATTACGGGTGGCTTTGGCGCTTTGTTTTCCAAAATATCTGTAAACCGGTCAACCAGGAATGGAGAAGCATTTAAATAAATTGCCTGATTGTGCTGACATGAAAATACTTGATAGTGGTGAATGATATTTGGAAAGATAAAACCAATGTCGCCTTGATCCATATGGAAAAGTTCTTCTCCAACACCGAGTTCAACGCATCCCTCTGTAACATATACAATTTCCAGCGCATTATGTAGATGCGGTGGCCGGTGGACCGGTGTCTTTTTTATTGCAATAATCTCTTCCTTTGTATTTTCGTATACTAAATGCATTTCAAAATTCTCCTAAATTAAGATAAGAAGCGTATCGCCCTGATGCAAGATTTGGCTAATAGTTACTGCGATTTGACAAGCACGCAAATTGAAATGGTTTTATAATGAACCTGCAAACAAAAAGAAAGGAGATATTTAGGATGAATAGAATTCATAATTATATCAACGAGCTTTTAATGTTTTATGCAGATTTTTTCAATCATTTATATCGTGCGTAAAAGGGACACTGTTACTGTATCGGTAATCCGAAATAACAATGCCCCATAATCAGAAAATAATCATTTTTAGCCTTTGGAAAATGGAACCAAAGTAAATTCTAGCTGGAAAGAAGTATCATCAAACTGATATTTTTCCAGAAGAGCAGGACCACAGCTGTTGGAGCCAATGCCATTTAACGCATAGTCAAGACAGAATACGATGCTGTCGGATTCCTCCAGTTCATAGTTATGCGCGGTGTCCTCCAACTTCTCCTGTGTGTAGCAGGATGCATTGAAGGAGAATGGCTTTTCTGCTGCTGCAGCAATACCAAACTGGGCTGCTGAGAACACCACATAATCACAATCAAAATGGGATCCATTTTCCTGAGGCCGGATATAATCTTCATGCAAATCGTTTATTTTGGTACGGAATAAGGCATGGTAAGCTCCTTGGTGCTTATCACGATAGCTTTCCTGTGGCCCCATACCATAAAAACTCACATTTTTCAGTCTTTTATCTAAAAACATCCGGATGCCAAACCTTGGCAGTACCGGGAATTCATCATCTTTTTCCGCATACATTACAGAACTGAGCTTTCCATCGTTGTCGATCTTCCAGTTGATTGTGATATCCAGGATTTTTTGAATGGAGTCAGCAACAACAGCAACGTGAGAAACGATAAAGATACCATGCATATTCTGAATGGTTTCTACGGTGTAGGCCCTGGTGTATGCTTTATCATAGCGTGCCTTTTTCCATTTGGACTTCAGGTACATATCATTATCCGTAGGGGCTCTCCAGATATTTAGTTCCATTGGATGGATAAGATAGTTGCGGCCGGAAAACTGCATCTGTTCAAAAAGACCGGTCCTTCTGTCCAGGGTATAAGTGAAATCTTTTGAGTTTATAGTCACTTCTGTGTCTGTTTCATGTACCCGGATCTCTTTTACCTGGTCCGTTTTTTTAAGCCAGCTTAAAGCCATCTGGTTTCTTCCGTCTTCATTTTTAAGCAGGATCTCATCAAATCCAAGAATGAAATTTTTCTTCAGGAAAGGTGTTTCCTTCTTTAAACGGTATATCAGTTTCAAATAGATTTTTCCTTCGCTGGGAATGGTTACGTTTAATTCGGTCACGCCGTCTGTATGTGGCATTACAGAGAATGGAGAAAGTTTTCCTTTTTGTACGGTGGACAGACCGTCCTTGATTACCTCAAAGCGAATATCCAGATAATCTTTTAGATCATCAAAATCCAGGTAATTATGTAAAACCAGTTTTCCAGTTTCCTGATCATAAGAGACAACCCGCACTGGTCGGTAAACATTTTTGTATTCTAAAATCCCAGTATGAGGAGTACGGTCTGGGAATACCAGGCCATCCATACAAAAATTTCCATCGTGAAGTTCTTCATCGTGGTCGCCACCATAATAATAAATGGTTTTACCGCTTTCCGTTTTTCCGTGGGCAATGGCATGATCACACCATTCCCAGACAAATCCTCCGCACATACGGTCGTCTTTCTGGATGAGCTGGAAATAATCCTCTAAATCGCCAGGGCCGTTTCCCATGGAATGACAGTATTCCACAAGAAGGAATGGTTTGCTTCCGTCTTCTTCAAGATATTCTTCGATTTCGTTCATGGCCGGATACATACGGCTGTACAGGTCCAGATTGGAATAATCGTAGGTCACGTCATAATTGCGGTATCTGGCGCTTTCGTATTGGGTGAGCCGGCATGGATCAAATTTTTTGGTCCACCGCAGCGCTTTTTCAAAATTGCATCCATACGCACTTTCATTACCCATGGACCACATCACGATACAGAAGCGGTTCTTATCGCGCTGGACCATATGCTGAACACGGTCAAGAATTGATTCCTCCCAGATTGGATCATCCGCGATCTTTTCATTCCAGCGCTTGAAACGGTTATAATCGGTATCTTCTTTCCGGTACAGCATGTATGGGCCATGTGCTTCGATATCTGCTTCTTCAATGACCATAAAACCATATAGATCGCACATCTGATAGAAGTAAGGGGCATTTGGATAATGGCTGGAGCGTATGGAATTGAAATTGTGCTGCTTCATCAGAGACAGGTCCTTTTTGATCTGTGGCACACTAACGGTAAAACCGGTTTCTGGATCGGAATCGTGGCGGTTTACACCCCGGAATTTGATTTTTTGTCCGTTGAAGTAAATCACTTTATCACGGATTTCAATGGTCCTAAGAGCAATGTAATCGACGATGGTTTCATAGCTGCTTTGTAAGGTGAGAGTGTAAATATATGGATGCTCTGTATTCCACAGAGTAGGATTTGGAATCTTAAATTCTATGGATCCGTCATCTGAGATTGTGCCGGTAGCAACTACGGCTCTGGCCTGGTTTTCAATGGTAACAGAGACCGGGATTGAAAAATCAAAGGTCACATTCAGTTTGATCTTTGCAGTATTTTCCTTGATCTGGGTAGTGATATGATAATCCCAGATGGCCCGCTCTGGACGTTTTAAGAGGTAAACATCCCGGAAAATGCCGTTCATGCGAAATTTGTCCTGGTCTTCCAGATATGAGCCATCGCACCATTTTAAGACCAGAACTGCAATGGTATTTTCTCCCTCTTTCAGAAATTCTGTAACATCAAATTCTGCGGTTGCATGAGGAACCTGGCTGTAGCCGGTATATTTTCCATTGAGCCAGACAAAAAAGCAGCTGTCAACGCCTTCAAAATTCAGATAAATTTTTGGCGCATCGATATTTTCATGGTAAGTAAATTTTCGGACGTAGGCTCCACAGGGAATATCCTGCGGGAGATAAGGCGGATCAAATGGAAAAGGGTAGCGGATGTTGGTGTACTGGGGTGAATCATATCCGGCAATCTGCCAGACTCCGGGAACAGTAATGTCATCAAAATTTTTTGTATTAAAGCTGGTCCTGTAAAATGCTTCTTTTAGGTCATAAACACTTTTATAATACTGGAATTTCCAGACTCCATTTAATAACTGAAAGCGGTCGGAATCTTCCCGGTGTTCGATCAGCGTGTTCATTTTCTGCGATGCCGGAATATAATAGGACCTCATCGGCATTGTGTTATCATGCAGGATGCTTAAATCTTCATAATAACGCGGTATCATCATGATTAACCCCTCCTGATGTGCTGTGGGCCTTCTTCAAAAGAAGGCGGATTATATAGTTCTGCAATCGTATAAGGATATTCTACAGAATTATGCTGTGCATGTACATGAATAGAAATAGACGAAATATGCACAAAATGATATACTATTACAAAGGGGGTATGCAAATGTACATGAATACTGGGTATCTGAACCAGTCCCACCAGGATTTTAAGGATAAACGGCAGCCACTCGTTGTTGGCAGCTGTGGCTGTTACCGCTTATCAACATATCCGAAACTGCCAACGTATCGGCCACGAGGCCGTCTGGATTATCAGATCATTTATATTGCTTCAGGAAAGGGATACTTTCATTTTGATTCTCCAGAAAATGAAACGATTGTCCCGGCCGGCAATATCGTGTTGTTTCGACCGAAGGAACTTCAAAAGTATGAATACTATGGAAAAGATAAGACTGAGGTGTACTGGATCCATTTCACTGGAAGCAATATAAAGAATCTTCTCAGAAGGTATGGATTCGCGGATAAGAAGAGAATCCTTCCTGTAGGAACATCACCAGAATATGAGCGACTTTTTAAGAGGATTATCCTGGAACTGCAAAAGTGCCAGGAAGAGTACGAAGAGACGCTTGTTCATTTGCTGCAGCTTCTTTTGATCGAATTTGAACGGGAACTGACAAGAGAGCATGTCCTGAAGGATGAATATATGGATCGCGAAATGGAAGTGGCTATTTCTTATTTCAGTTCCTCATACAATCTGGAGATTAATGTTAAAGAATATGCATATTCAAAGGGAATGAGCACAAGCTGGTTCATTCGCAACTTTAAAAAATATACAGGGGAAACACCCATACAGTTTATTACATCAGCGCGTATCATGAATGCACAAATTTTATTAGAAACAACGGCTTATTCAGTCAATGAAATTTCGCAGATTGTAGGATACAGCAATCCATCCTATTTCAGCCGTGCATTCCGCAGTAAGAAGGGATACTCCCCACAGCAGTATCGAAACAGAATGCGGGAGATGGAATAAGCTGCAGGAACATAGAAGGAGAAATGCTGTGTTTTTTTCATTTGTAATGATCATGTTTCAGATGGTATTTGTTTGCGTATGTGCTGTGATACTTTTTCTGATTGTAAAAAATATATCTACATGGAATAAGAATAACCATTCACCCAAGCTTACCGTGTCGGCAACGGTTGTGGCCAAACGTACCCAGGTTACTCAGCAGCAACATGCAAATGCGGGGGATCCTACAGGTGCCCATGGTTTTAGCACAACCACCTCAACTTCCTACTATGTGACTTTTCAGGTGGAGAGCGGTGACCGGATGGAACTTAGGGTGAGTAGATCAGAATATGGACTGCTGGCAGAGAGAAACCAGGGAAACTTAAGTTTTCAGGGAACGAGATATTTAGGATTTGAAATTACTTCCTGATGCTGATAGTCTGACGACTATGCATCCGTAAGATAGATTGCCGGCAAATGGCTTTCTATGCCAGGATGATGAGGCCGAAGGGAAGTGAACGGCATGGTCAACGATGAAGAACTTTTAGTCGTAGCATTCGATATCCAACTCCGATATGGGTTTGAATCTGCGTGGGAGTGTTTGATGCTGATTGTGTTTTTTCTGGAGTGTGGTCATGAAAACCAGGAAGGAGGCCACATTAATTTTCAAGCAGATAACTAGGACTGTTTATTGGAGGCATCCTTTGCCATTAAGTAACTGGCATGGTGATCAAGCCAAGCTATCCCATAAACAATACCTCTAAATTAGATTGATAAAACTATATAAAATATGGCGGATAGTATAGAAAATGAATGTAATTTTACAAAATATTACACAAGAGTTGGAAAAAGTTTTATCAATTTACTGATTGAGATTTTTTCGCGAAATAAGTATGATTAATGAAAAAATATGCCAGCTGAACAGGAGAAACAGAATTGATCAGACAGAAGAAAAATAGTGGCTTTACACTGGCAGAATTATTAATAGTGGTTGCAGTTGTTGGGATTCTTGTAGCAATTTCCATTCCAGTTTTTACTTCACAACTGCATAAAGCGAAGGTTGCAACGGACGAAGCAAACCTCAGAAGTTACTACTCGGTGTTGATGGCAGATTATCAGGCAACCGGGAAATATGATTATGATCCATCCATGTCAGATTCTTCAAGCACATAGTGTTTCGCTTTTCGGTGTATCTTAAAAACAGAAAGCGGGGGAACTTTGGGACAACGAAAATGCTGCTGAAAAAGAATCAAGGGATTACGATAAAATGATATGTAAATGAAGGTTAAGGGGAAAATGCAAATTACGGATATTATCAACATTCTGGGAAATGAGTTTAGCAGCATATATTGCGTAAATCGTCAAGATCAGTACATTCAGATTTATAGGCATCAAAATGCAGATTTAGACGAATCAATGAACGAGAAGCAATCATATAAAACTGTAATACAAAAGTATATAGAGACCAATGTGTTTGAAGAAGAGCGGAAGAAAATGTTGGTTGCTACGGATTTTGATAATATATGCAGACAACTGCAACAGGTCGCACAATTCACAATACATTACAGGATAAAAAATAACAATGATATTTTGCGTTATCGGATGAAATGTGCAAGAATTGGAAATGCAGATACATTCGAAAAAATAGTGTTTGCGTTTGCAAGTGAGGATTCAGATATAAGATTAGATGAGCTAGGCATGATGAACCTGAGTAACACAGGTGAAAAAAGAAAAATCTTAATTGTAGAAAATGATGAGTTCAATTTGAAATCATTAATTTCTCTGCTTGCTGATCGATATGAAATAATTACGGCATGTGATGGGAAAATCGGTTTGAGATTACTGGAAGAGAATTACAAAGATTTGGCTCTGGTTTTGATGAATATTCAGATACCTGTATTGAGTGGATTCGATTTTTTAAGAAAAGTACAAGAGGACCCATTCCTTTCTTTAATACCGATTATTGTAATGACAGCAAGTGATGCGCCAAAAACAGAAGTAGTATGCCTAAATTTAGGTGCAGCTGATTATATAAGAAAGCCTTACCATGCTGAACTTATTAAAAAGAGACTGGAAAATGTGATTAGATTGAGAGAATCCTCAGTGTCGCTCAGAGAAATAGAGAAAGATTCGTTGACAGGTTTATATACGGAGCAGGCATTTTTCCATTATTCCAGGAGAATTATGCAATTTAGATCTGATAAAAAAATGCATGTAATAATAGGAAGAATTAAAGACTTCGAATTGATTATTAGCATTTATGGAAGAAAAAAAGCAAACGAATTACTTTGTTACATGGCTTCTATATATAACAAAAAATTTAAATATGGATTATTAGCTAAAAAAGGGAAGGCATCTTTTCTCTGCTTATTGAGTGATGATTATAAGTTGGATCATCAGAGAATGGATAATGTTATTAATGAGTTTACAGAGAATGCTCCGATTAAGGGAATAAGAATTAAATATGGCATCTACAAAAATATAGATAAGAATCTTCCAATAACTACCATATGTGATTATGCATCTATGGCGGCAGAAACAGTTATGGAAGATTATAATCATGACTATGCGTATTATACAGATGAACTGGCGCAGAAGAGAATTTATAATCAAATGATAGAAAACTGTTTTACAGACGCTTTGAAAAATAAGGAATTTATGATTTATTATCAACCAAAGATAGATGTAATTACAGAAAAAGTAATCGGTGCGGAAGCTTTAGTTAGGTGGCAAAGAACAGATGGCTCCATGATATCTCCTGAAAACTTTATACCAATATATGAAAAAAATGGACAGATTCAAAAATTAGATGCTTATATTTTTGGACAGGTATGCCGATTACAAAAAAGGATACTTGATGAATCAAAAAAATTGTTGTCCGTGTCAGTAAATCTCTCAAGGTCCAGTATTCTTTGCGAAGAAATTGTAGAGCAATACACAAAAATAGTAAGAGAAAATGATATTCCGATAACGTGTGTTCCTTTAGAAATTACAGAATCAGCATCTGTTTATGGGCAAAAGGTTGTAAAAGTCGCAGAGCGTTTATTACAATCAGGATTCAAATTGCACATAGATGACTTTGGATCCGGATATTCATCAATGGAAAGCTTAAGCAGACTGCCATTTAGTGTTCTCAAGATAGATAAGAGTCTGATTGATCATATATGTGAAACGAGGGTAGAAATTCTTGTGAATCATATAATAAAATTATCAAAAGACCTAAATATGAGGGTACTTGCTGAAGGTGTTGAAACAAAAGAACAACTAGATATATTGCGAAAAATAAAGTGTGATGAAATACAGGGCTTCTATTATGCACGACCAATGCCAGAAGTTGAGTTTGTAGAATATGTAAGAAGAAAACGGTAAACACAAAAAAACTTTAGGAAAGAGACACCGAAAAGGCGGCATAGAGAAATGAAAAGCAGGACTTTAGGTGAATTACCCTCTACTTAATTTCTGAAGAAATTTGAAGTGGGGGATTCTGAGGAGTCTTTGATTCCTGTTAGGTTTGATATTTAAGTTTCCACCGGGAATGTCAAGTTTTTTGTGTAAGTTATAAGAAAAAATTTATTGGGGAGGGAAACCTCCCCGTTTTTATACCGGAATTCTTTCGAAAGTTAATTCATTAAAGTATCCTTTAAAAGCTCTTCCAGTTCATCGTTTATTTCACGCGCTTTCTGATAAGCGGAATCAAGCATTCATATACAACATAAAAAGCATAAATCTTCAGTAAATGAATTATTCCTGATCAAGTATGGACTGAATTTGTTTCATTAATTGCTCGTAGTTTGCTTGATCATCGATTCCGCCCATGAAAGGTTCGCTAATGATATTTCCGTCTTTATCTACAAGAACTGTTGTAGGGAATGCCATGATGTTTCCGGCGTATTTTCCAACTGTTGAATCGGAAGCGAAAGTCAAGTTTTTGTAGGAAACTCCTTGGGACTTGAGGATGTCTTTCGCTTCTTTGATCCCATCCTGATTATCATCTAATGTGTCTGTATTGATACCTACAACTTCACCGCCCATTTTCTTTGAGCTTCTCATTTAATTCATTCAGTTTGGAAAGCTCTCCGACGCACGGCTTGCATCCACTGAACCAGAAGTTTACAACTGTAACTTTGTTTTTGGCGAAAAGGCTGTCGTCTACATCATTACCATCCAGATCTTTCCCTTTGAAACCGTGGAACACACCAGCAGAGTCAGCTGAGCTGTAGGAACTACTGCTGGAAGAAGCAGATGTGGCAATTTCTTTTTCTAGTTTTGCAATCTCTTCTTCGATACCGCGAATTGTTTCAATGTCTTTGCTCAAAGTTTCATATTCTTCTTCAGAGAAAGAATCTTTGTGTGATTCTATTGTATTTGCAAGAAAGTCTGCGTAGTCTTCATTCATGGGATCACCGTCAATGTTCTTACTCATAAGGTCAAATGCCTTGTCCCATACATTTTTGTGATTTGCAAAGATCTGGTTTTCCTGTTGAAAAAGGTCATTCAGCTTTTCATTCGGTTCAGCCGACATGTTTGAATCTGTTTTAGAAGGATTTTCCTGCTTTGTGTGTTCAGTTGTTGCCAAACTAGATGAAGTTCCGCAACCTGTGAATGCAAGAAGAATAAAAATGGCAAGAGATGCCACAATTGCTTTTTTCAATTTCATTTTGTTTACTCTACTTGTTTTGTTTTTCATAATTTTTAATCTCCTTTTGAATATTATTTGATTCATTTTAGTTTATCTATTGTCAGCTGTTTCTTCTTGAAAATCCGTAATGATAGCAGATCGCATTCGTTGGACAGGCCTTCACACATGCTCCACACCGGATACATTCCGGGTGATTTGGTGTGTCTACTACATTTACATCCATTTTGCAGGAATGACTACATTTTTGACAGCTAACACATTTTTCAGAATCTACCCTAATCTTAAGAAATGATATGTTGTTAAACAGCGAGTAGGTAGCGCCAAGTGGGCAGATCCACTTACAGAATGGACGGTAAAACAGAATACTTAAGATGATTACAAATACAAGAATTGTAAACTTGAACATAAATAAGCGCCCAAGTGCCGCACGGATTCCTGGATTAACAAGTGACAGTGGAGCTGCGCCTTCAAGTACGCCTTGTGGGCAAATGTATTTGCAGAAGAAAGGATCTCCCATACCAAGTGAATTGGTTACAAATGCCGGAAGTAGTATAACAAAGATGACTAAAACTGCGTATTTCAGATACCGCATGGGTTTTAGTTTTGCAGTAGATAGTTTCTTACTTGGAATTTTATGTAACAGATCTTGAAACCATCCAAACGGACAGAGAAATCCGCAGATAAATCGTCCTAACAGAACACCTAACAGGATGAAAAATCCAGTGATGTAGTAAGTGAACTTAAATTTTGAAGAACCGACTACAGCTTGGAAAAGCTCCAATCGGACAGGCACCTGTGGCAGCTGGACAAGAGTAACAGTTCAGCCCTGGTACACATATTGTTTTTAGCTTTCCCTGATAAAGTTTTCCTTTAAACAGATTCGGAATATGAAGATTGGTCAGCAGTGTTGCAGTTGCCTGAAGACATCCGCGGAAACCAACCAGATAGTTCTTGTTTGATTTTAATTTTTTATCCAATTCCGACACACTCCATACATAATTTTATTGCTTTATTGAGTACAGTTGCAGCTTCTCCACGGAAAATTCCAACAAGAAAAAAAACGAGACCAACTGCAAGTAAAAAAATTTGTATTGCTTTTTCTGATTTCATTAAGACATCACTTGTTACTGTAAGCAGTAACTGCTCCTTTCGATATTATTGTTCAAAGGCGGTTTATTGACCGTTCAATGATTACATTATATAATGTGGGATGTAAATTCCCTGTTAAGAAAATGGAGAAAAATAAATTGAGATTATTAGTTGTTGAAGATGAGAAGAAATTATGTGATATGATTGCGAAAAGTCTGCATCAGGCAGGTTATGAGGTAGACACGTGTAATGACGGAGAGGAAGCACTGGATATGATTTATGCGGAAATGTATGATCTGATCGTGCTGGATCTTAACCTTCCGGGGATGGATGGAATGGATATTCTTCGGGAGCTTCGCAAGGAAAATGAAGAGACAAAAGTATTGATCTTATCTGCGAGAAGTCAGATTGCAGATAAGGTTGAGGGATTGGATTCTGGTGCAAATGATTATATGGAAAAACCATTTCATCTGCAAGAGCTGGAAGCCCGTGTGCGAAGCCTGACAAGAAGAAAGTTTGTACAGAAAAATATCTGTCTGGAGTGTGGAAAACTTCGATTTGATACGAGAGAAAGGGTTGCATATGCAGAAAATAACCCGGTTGTATTAACGAGAAAAGAAAATGGGATTTTAGAATATCTTCTTTTGAATCAGGGAAGACCGGTCAGTCAGGAAGAGTTGATCGAGCATGTCTGGGATTCTTCTGTAGATAGTTTCAGCGGTTCTATCCGAGTGCATATGTCTTCTCTGAGAAAAGAAACTGAAAGCAGGACTTGGTTATGATCCCATCGTGAATAAGATTGGTGAGGGGTATAAGATAGGAGATGGAAAAGCATGAAGAAAAATATCGCTCCAGTGGGAATTAACACTTCTTACAACAGCGTTGATCACCATATTATGCGGATGCCTTACCTTTTTTTTATATAAAAACGGAGTCCATTATTTCGATACGCTTCAGACATCTATCACAGATCAGGGCACTACGCCGGAGGCAGTCTACATTGATATTCCGGATAATGAGTGGGATGACTTTGTGGCACAGTTTTCTATAGAGGTTTATAACTCCAAATCAGATTATAGAAGTAGAAGCCTTCTGATTACTGCTATTGTAGCGCTGTTTGGCGGTGCAGCGACGTATTTTATCAGTGGACGGGCATTGAAACCACTCAGAGAATTTTCGGAGACAGTGGAAAAAGTTCAGGCGCAGAATCTGACAGAGTATACAATCGAAGAGAATAAGATTGCAGAGTTGGACCGACTTCGTACATCTTACAATAAAATGCTCATGCGGCTTTCAGTATCATTTGAGACGCAGCGCCAGTTTACGGGAAATGCAGCACATGAGTTACGTACGCCACTGGCTTTAATCCAGGCACAACTGGATCTATACCATACAACAGAACATCCAGAGAGTACAACAGCGACAGAAGAGACAATTCAGATGGTAACGGAGCAGAATGAACGTCTTGGCAAGTTGGTCAGAACGCTTTTGGATATGAGCGAATTACAGACAGTAGCGCGAAATGACAGAATTGAAATCCATAGCCTGATTGAGGAAGTGTTGACAGATTTGGAACCGTTGGCACAGGAAAAGAAGGTTGAACTGATACGGAAGTCACAGGAGGTAAGGGAAAAGGCAGATGAAGTATTATTTTTGACAGGAAGTGATATTCTGATTTATCGGATGATTTATAATCTCGTTGAAAATGCAATTAAATATAATCGGGTAGATGGAACCGTTATGGTATCAGCACTAAGGGAGAAGAACAAAGTTGTCCTGACGGTTTCGGATACAGGAAATGGAATTGATGAAGCATTCAGGGAGCAGATCTTTGAACCGTTTTTCCGGGTAGATAAGTCAAGAAGCCGTGAGCTTGGCGGTGTGGGACTTGGACTTGCGTTAGTGCGTGAAATTGTGCGGGTTCATGACGGGACGATTGAAGTTTATACAAATAAGCATTTGGGGACGACATTTGAAGTGAAAATGAGTATAGGGGCAGAAAAAACAGTATAGCCGTTGCAAACCAACGTGAATCACTATCCTCTTAATTTCTGAAGAAATTTGAAGTGATATCTTCCATGGTAAATCCAGATATGAAGGCGGAACTGAATGTATCGGTAAAGGACGGCAATTTTGAGCTGAACAATAAATACCTTGCGGATATGAATGTAAGGGAAGCTGCAAACATTGTATTTTCTATGAAACAGAGTGACACGGTATCCGAAGATGTGATCCGGAATGAGATCCGCCAGAAGATCTGGGAGCAATATGGCACTGAGTTCCCGCTGCCCATAGAAAAAGTTTCCTATACGGAAGCAGTAAAGGGCAGCGTCGGCGCACTTGCAGGAACAAATGGACAGTGTGCGTTCCAGGTAGTATTTTATCCGGCGGAAGCGGTGAAACGGCATACCGTACCCAGAGCAGTGATCTGGCAATGCCCATTACGGTGCCCCGTACATGAGCGATGAGAATGCACAAAATGTACTTACATTGGAACTTGCTGCAGACCGCTGGGTACAGAAAGACGATCACTGGTACTGGTTTAAGGCTAATGGTATTATGGTACACAGCGAGTGGTTATCTTACATGGGCCATTGGTATTACGTTACATACTCCCACCACTTAGCTCACACTTCAAGTGTTGGCTAAGTGGTGGGAGTATGTAACCCCTATCATTTTGTGCATATTCTGTCTCATAAAAGATATGGAGTTTTCCCACGCATTTTTGTATAGTAGTTACAACGTATTGAAAAGGCAGGATGACAAAGACTATTATATGAAAAGAGGATTAAAATGGAAGAGAAGACATACCTGAAATGGCATAACAAAGTGGGGTACGGAAGCGGTGATATTGCAGGAAACTTAGTTTATGCGTTCCTGTCATCTTTTGTCATGATTTACCTGACAAATACAATTGGCTTAAATTCAGGAATCGTTGGCACATTAATTGCAGTATCCAAATTATTTGATGGTATAACGGATATTTTTTTTGGAACCATGATCGACCGGACAAAGAGCAAAATGGGTAAGGCAAGACCCTGGATGTTTTATGGTTTCTTTGGCTGTGCTATCACGCTCTACGGAGTTTTTGCGATCCCTACTAATATGGGTAAAACTGCGCAGTATGCCTGGTTCTTTATTTGCTATACCCTGTTAAACGCAGTATTCTATACGGCAAATAACATCGCATATGCAGCACTGACTTCTCTGGTAACAAAGAACAGTAAAGAACGAGTGCAGATGGGTTCTTTCCGTTTCATGTTTTCCTTTGGTACAAACCTTGTAATTCAGTCTATTACTGTAGGAGCAGTTGAGCTTCTTGGTAACGGTGCAGCAGCATGGAGAATCATTGCGCTCATTTACTGTGTGATCGGTATCATCACCAATACGCTTGCTGTATTTTCCGTAAAAGAACTTCCGGAAGAAGAATTGAAATCTAATGGTTCTATGGGGATTGAGGATGATAAGCTTTCTTTCAAGCAGACTGTAAAGCTGCTGTTTGAGAACAAGTATTTTTCCATGATTTGTGTGATCTACATTCTGCAGCAGCTTCGTGCAGCAATGGTTAATGTGGGAATTTTCTTTATGACCTATGTTCTTTTAAATAAGAATTTATTTGGTGTGTTCTCCTGGGCTAACAATATCCCTCTGATCATTGCTCTGGCGATCACACCAATGCTGGTAGCAAAGGCAAATGGAATGTACAAGCTGAACAAATACAGCTATGTATTTGCAAGCTTCTCCCGTCTGTTGGTAGCGTTTGCAGGTTATATGGGAAGTATCCCGTTGATGTTGTTATTTATCGCAATGACCTCCTTAGGTGAAGGTCCGTGGCAGGGAGATATGAGTGCTGTTATTGCACAGTGTTCCGAGTATACCTATTTAAAGAGCGGAAAACGTATTGATGGTTCCATGTTCTCATGCACTTCCATGGGTGTAAAACTTGGCGGCGGTATTGGTATTGCTCTTTCCGGATGGCTGCTTGACATCAGTGGATACATCAATATGGACAACGCGGTTCAGCCGGCCAGCTGTATCAAAATGATGTATTTTATGTACCTCTGGCTGCCATTTATCTTTGATATCATCATTACGGTTATCCTTTCTTTCTTGAATGTGGAGGGTGCAAACCGCGAATTAATTGAAAATATGCAGGAATTATAAATCAATAGCCTCTAAAGTTTTCTTTAGGGGCTTATTTTAGAAAAGGAGAAGATAGAACATGAATGCAGATATGAAATGGTTGGATAATCCGGAAGTATTCCGGGTAAATCAGCTGGAAGCGCACAGCGATCATACTTATTATGAAAGCTATGAAGCACTGGAAAAGAAGGAAAATGCACTGATCCAGTCTTTAAATGGACAGTGGGAATTTACTTTCAGCAAGAATGTTAAGAGCAGACCGGAAAACTTCTATGAAGAGGATTTTGATGCGAAAAACTTTGATAAGATTATGGTGCCGGGCCATATTGAACTGGCTGGATATGATAAGATCCGCTACATCAATACCATGTACCCATGGGAGGGAAAAGAATACCGCAGAGGCGCCTACAGTATGGAGAGCACCGGAGACGGAGCCGGAATGTTCAGCGAAGCTGAGTATAATCCGGTAGGTTCCTATATCAAACGCTTTGATCTGGATCCGGAGCTGTGTGCCAAGAGAGTCCGTATCTGCTTTGAAGGCGTGGAAGAGGCAATGTATCTGTGGCTGAACGGTCAGTTCGTAGGATATGCAGAGGACAGCTTTACTCCTTCCGAGTTTGATCTGACACCATTCATCCGGGAAAAGGGCAATGTACTGGCGGTACAGGTGCATAAGATGAGTACGGCAGCATTTCTGGAAGATCAGGATTTCTTCCGCTTTTTTGGAATTTTCAGAAACGTTACCCTGCGTGCGGTTCCTAAGATCCATCTGGAGGATGTGTGGTTCCGCCCGGAATTGTATAAGGATAATGCGAGCGGCAAATTATCCGTAAATCTGAAAGTATCCGCACCAGAGAACCGGAAGATCAATGCCCGGTTTGTGTTAAAGAATCAGGAAGGCAGTGTTGTGCTGGAAAAATCTGCTGCCCTGCAGGAGAAAAACGGAATCTACACTGAAGAAATTCAGACAGATGATGCGCAGGTAAAAGCCTGGGACAACCATCACCCGTATCTCTACCATGCATATGTGGAGCTGACGGATGAAAGCGGAAATCTGGCTGAAGTAGTACCGTATGACATCGGCTTTAGACGGATCGATGTGATCGACAAGGTGATCCATTTAAATGGGAAACGCCTGGTCCTGACCGGTGTGAACCGTCACGAGTGGAGCCCTAAAACAGGCCGCTGCATCAGTATGAACGAAATGAAATCCGATATTGAATGCATCTTAAGAAATAATATCAATGCCGTGCGCACCTGCCATTATCCGGATCAGATCCGTGGTATTATATGTGCGACGCAGCAGGAATCTATATGATGGCTGAAAACAACTTAGAAAGCCACGGAACCTTCCAGAAGCTTGGTGCGATCGAACCTTCCTGCAACGTGCCGGGATCAATCCCGCAGTGGAAAGAGGCTGTGGTAGACAGAGCCAGAAGCAACTTTGAAACGTTTAAAAACCATACCGCCATTTTATTCTGGTCCCTGGGAAATGAGTCCTATGCTGGGGATGATATCGAGGCCATGAACACCTATTATAAAGAGAAACAAGACGGCCGCCTGATCCATTATGAAAGCTCCTTCTATAACAGAGCTTATGAAGACACAATTTCCGATGTGGAAAGCCGTATGTATGCAAAGCCGTATGAGATCGAAGAATATTTGGACAATGATCCAAAAAAATGCCTTACCTCTTATGTGAGTTCATGCATGACATGGGAAACTCCATGGGTGGACTTGGCACCTACATGCACCTGATTGATAAATATGACATGTACCATGGTGGATTTATCTGGGACTTTATTGATCAAGCACTTTATGTAAAGGATGAAGTTACGGGGAAAGAAGTGCTCCGCTATGGTGGAGACTTTGATGACAGACCTTCCGATTATGAATTTTCAGGAGATGGAATTGTATTTGCAAACCGTGTGGAGAAGCCGGCTATGCAGGAAGTGAGGTATTATTATGGTTTATACAGATAATGGGAAATTGAGAGTGGTTTATGGTGACTATGTGCTCGGTGTACACGGAAAAGGGTTCGACTATACGTTCTCTTATGCTCAGGGCGGTCTGGAGTCTATTGTAAAAAACGGCTATGAATGGCTGTACCGTTGCCCTAAGCCGACCTTCTGGAGAGCACTGACAGATAACGACCGGGGAAGCAAATTCCATATTAAAAGCGGCAGCTGGATGGCAGCAGATACGTTTATCGACTGTCAGAATGTCGAAGTCATCATGGACGGTGAAATGCAGAAGCAGTATGCTCCGGACAATAATATCTATGAGGGCGACGTATCTGCAGATGAGATCATTGTAAAATTCACCTATAAGACCATCAGCAATCCTTCCGCGATAGTTCTGGTAAGCTATACTGTGACCGGAAACGGAAAAATCAGGGTGGATGTAGAATACCACGGAGTAAAGGGTCTCCCGGAGCTTCCTGTGTTTGGCATGAGATTCATTATGCCGACACTTGCAGACAGCTACATGTATGAGGGCTTATCCGGAGAAACCTATCCGGACCGGAAAGCAGGCGCTGTAAAAGGGGTATATCAGGTGAGTGATTTAAGCCTTACCCCATACCTTGTTCCGCAGGATTGTGGAATGCATATGGATACGGACTGGCTGGAGGTTACGAGATATACCAGTCTTGATAACAGCAGAAGGGATTATTCTTTGCAGATCTTAAAAATTGAAAAAACAGACGAGCCGTTTGCTTTTTCCTGCCTGCCATATACAGCAGAAGAGATTGAAAACGCAACACACTATGAAGAACTGCCGCCGGCAAGAAGGACTGTTCTGTGCGTTTGTGGCGCAGTAAGAGGTGTTGGTGGAATTGACAGCTGGGGAAGTGACGTGGAGGAAGCATACCGCATCAATGCAGAAAATGTTATTTCCTATTCCTTTGCCATTTGCTAAGCCTCCGCGCAACCGGAAAAATAACCATCGTGTGAAACGAAATGGAAACATCTGTGTATTGTATGGGGAATGAAAAATGAATCTGGAAGAACGTATAAAAGCAGGCATGCTGTTTTATGAATCCGGGCATGTAGATCCGGTCAATCAGGAGATAGAAGAACGCCTGAAAAATGAGCGGAAAGACTGCAAAGAATTGATGTTTGATTATAATCACTGCAGACCGGGAGATCAGGATCGGCAGCTAAAAATTTTAAAGGAACTGCTTGGTTCTTGTGGGAATCATGTGTATATCGAAGATGGGCTCCATATGTCTTACGGGAAGCATGTATATTTAGGTGATTATTTCTATGCAAATTTTAATCTGACAATCTGGATTTAGGAAAGCTGTTCATCCAGAAGCTAAATTTTACCAGGGCGATATCCGGGACAGAGCTTTTATGGATTCTGTATTTGAAAAAGAAGATATCGACGGTGTCATTCACTTTGCAGCAAGTTCCCAGGTTGGGGAAAGCATGAAGGACCCGCTTAAGTATTACAGTAATAATTTATGCGGTACCGAGGTGCTTTTGGAGAGCATGGTGGTTCATGGAATTGACAAGATCGTCTTTTCGTCCACAGCGGCAACGTATGGAGAGCCTGAGAGCATTCCGATCCTGGAAACCGATCCGACTGTTCCGACCAACTGCTATGGCGAAACGAAGCTGTCCATGGAAAAAATGTTCCACTGGACCTCCATCGCACACAATTTAAGATATGTTTCCCTGCGCTACTTTAATGCCTGTGGCGCGCATCCGAATGGAAAAATTGGTGAGGCTCATAATCCTGAAACACATCTGATCCCGCTGATTCTTCAGGTACCGAACCACCAGAGAGAGTATATTTCCATTTTCGTTACGGATTATGATACAAAAGATGGCACCTGCGTAAGGGATTATATCCATGTCAATGACCTCGCTCAGGCACATATTCTGGCTATGAACTATCTGCGAAACGGCGGAAAGAGCGATATCTTTAACCTTGGAAACGGAGTCGGCTTTACTGTGAAAGAGGTTGTGGAAACTGCCAGAGAAGTAACCGGACATCCGATCCCTGCAAAGGAAGAAGCACGAAGAGCAGGAGATCCATCAACTCTGATTGCTTCCAGTGGAAGAGCAAAAGGTATCCTGGGATGGAAACCGCAGTATGCAGATCTGAGAGTAATCATTGAAACAGCCTGGAAATGGCATCAGGCCCATCCACATGGGTACAAAGCTGATTAAAGGGGGAAGATTGCTATGATCAATACACAGATCAATGAACTTGTGGCTTATGGCTTAAAATGTGGTCTGGTATCGGAGGATGATCAGATTTTTGTGACAAATCAGTTATTAGACCTCTTTCGTCTTTCGGAGTTTCATGAAGAAGAAATCCTGAAAAGCCGGCCATTAGCTGAAATTCTGGAAGATATGGTCTCTTATGCTCATCAGAAGGGAATTCTGGAAGAAGATACCATCGCTTGGAAAGATCTATTTGATACCAGGATCATGGGGCTGTTAACTCCGCTGCCGTCTGTTGTCAGATCCAGGTTTCAAAGCCTTTACCAGGAAGACAGAAAAAAGGCCACAGATTATTTCTATAAATTGAGCCAGGATACAAATTATATCCGTACAGACCGCATCGCAAAAGATGAAAAATGGGTAACGGATACCGAGTATGGTCCGATAGATATTACCATTAACCTGTCTAAGCCGGAAAAAGATCCGAGAGACATTGCCCGGGCCGGCGCAGTAAAAAGTACCGGATATCCAAGCTGCCTCTTATGCAAAGAGAACGAAGGGTTTGCAGGAAATCTTTCTCATCCGGCAAGGCAGAACCACCGGGTGATCCCGATCAAACTGGGCGCAGAACAGTATTTCCTACAGTATTCTCCGTATGTTTACTACAATGAACACTGCATCATTTTCAATGAAGCGCACCGGCCAATGAAGATTGACCAGGCTGTATTTAGAAAACTATTGGAATTTGTAAAGTTGTTTCCGCACTATACGGCCGGCTCCAACGCGGACCTTCCGATTGTCGGCGGTTCCATTTTAAGCCATGATCATTTTCAGGGTGGCGGCTATGTCTTTGCAATGGCCAAGGCACCTTATGAGAGTGAATTTGTCATTCCGGGCTATGAGGATCTGACAGCCGGTATCGTGAGATGGCCCATGTCTGTTATCCGATTAAGAGGAACCGATACAGAAAGGATTACTCTGGCAGCAGATCATATCCTTACTGCATGGCGCAGATATACCGATAAGGAAGCTTTCATTTTTAGTGAAACAGACGGAACACCGCACAATACGATTACTCCGATCGCAAGAATGCATGGAAATCTGTATGAACTGGATCTGGTACTTCGAAACAATGTCACAACGGATGAGTGCCCGTGGGGGGTATATCATCCGTCTGCAGACCTTCACCATATAAAGAAGGAAAACATCGGCCTGATCGAAGTAATGGGACTGGCTGTTTTGCCGGCGCGGCTGAAAAAGGAAATGGCGCTTCTGGAACAATATATCCTTGAAAAGCAGGATGTCCGCAGCAATCCGCAGATCGAAAAGCATGCAGACTGGGTGGATTCCTGGCTTGGATCCTATGAAATAACAGAGGATAACATCCATGCCATTCTGCAGAAAGAAATTGGAAAAGTGTTTGTCCAGGTTTTGGAATGCGCCGGTGTATATAAGAATACAAAAAAGGGAAGAATTGATTTCGGACGGTTTATCGAAACTTTGTAAAAGCCGATACGAACTGACCGGTCAGCAGGTGGTTTAAATTTTATATTTTTTACAAAACCTTCCACTTTTCAAAAAATTCAAAATTACTGTTGACAAACAATATGTTTTACGATATAATCATCTACGTTGCTTGAGAAAATAGCAACGCAGAGATGCAGAAGTGGCGGAATTGGCAGACGCGCACGGTTCAGGTCCGTGTGGTAGTAATACCTTGAGGGTTCGACTCCCTTCTTCTGCAGGAGATGAGCAGGAGGTCAGGAAACTGGCTTCCTGTTTTTGCTTTCCGGATATTTTGGAGAAGATAAACGGAAAACTATTATTTGGAATAATAAAGAAAGGTGGGGGGACAGCAGATGCTGGAACTAAAACATCTCTCCTTTGAAGTAAATGATGACAAGGGAGAAAAAGGAATCATCAAAGATATCAGCCTGAAGGTGAATGATGGCAAATTTGTGGTCATTACAGGACCAAACGGAGGTGGAAAATCCACCACAGCAAAGCTGATCATGGGGATCGAACGCCCGACCGGCGGTCAGATTTTCTTTGACGGAGAAGATATTACAGAGAAGAACATTACGGAAAGAGCAAGGATGGGCATCAGTTTTGCTTTCCAGCAGCCAGTCCGTTTTAAAGGTGTTCAGGTATTGGATCTTCTGCGTCTGGCATCAGGAAAGAAGCTGTCAGCAGCGCAGGCCTGTCAGTATTTGTCCGAGGTAGGACTTTGTGCAAAAGATTATATCAACCGTGAGATTAACGCAAGTCTTTCCGGTGGTGAATTAAAGAGAATTGAGATCGCTACTGTTATTGCAAGAAATGCAAAGCTTTCTGTTTTTGACGAACCGGAAGCGGGGATCGATCTTTGGAGCTTCCAGAACCTGATCCAGGTATTTGAGCGTATGAGAAAGAATAATAATGGCTCCATTCTCATTATTTCCCATCAGGAGCGTATTTTAAATATTGCAGATGAGATCGTTGTAATCGCAGATGGCAAGATCGTAAAACAGGGAACCAGAGAAGAGATCATGCCTGAAATTATGGGAACCGCAGCAGCAGTAGGCGTTTGTTCCGGTTTTACGGGAAATGACGGAAAGGAGGATCAGGAATGATGGATCAGATCCAGGAGAGACTTCTTGCAGAAGTAGCTGACCTTCACGGAGTGCCGGAAGGTGCTTACAATATCCGTGCTAACGGGAAAATGGCTGGAAGAAGTACCACAGCCAACATTGATATTACAACTAAAACAGATAAACCGGGAATTGATATTAAGATCAAGCCGGGAACAAAGCATGAAAGTGTCCATATTCCGGTAGTGGTAAGTGCCAGCGGATTAAAAGAAATGGTTTACAATGATTTCTACATTGGCGAAGACTCTGATGTAGTGATCGTAGCAGGCTGTGGTATCCACAACTGTGGCGATCAGGACTCTGAGCATGACGGCATCCACAGATTTTTCATTGGAAAGAATGCGAAAGTTAAATACGTAGAAAAGCATTACGGTGAAGGTGACGGTACAGGAAAACGTGTTCTGAATCCGGGAACAGAAGTATATATGGAAGAAAACAGCCAGATGGAAATGGAGATGGTCCAGATCAAGGGTGTTGACTCTACCATCCGGACCAATACAGCGAAACTGGCAGCAGGTGCCAGACTGGTAGTAAGAGAGCGTCTTCTCACTCATGGGGCCCAGGTGGCTGAAAGTATCTATGAGGTAGAGTTAAATGGTGAAGGCTCCAGTGCCGATGTAGTATCCCGTTCCGTTGCTAAGGGAACCTCCAAACAGACTTTCCGTGCCAGCATTGCAGGAAATGCAAAGTGCAGCGGTCATACAGAATGTGACGCCATTATCATGGACGATGCAAAGATCCTGGCAGTTCCGGGACTGGAAGCAAACGATGTAGATGCAGCTTTGATCCATGAGGCAGCTATCGGAAAGATTGCCGGTGAGCAGCTGATCAAACTGATGACATTGGGACTGACTGAGGAAGAGGCAGAGAATCAGATCATTAATGGATTTTTGAAGTAAGACAGATCTGAAAATGTCATATTAACTATGTTTTGATGCATAAGTATTAGGGAAAGGGCGTAAGAAAGCAGGAAAATATAACAGATATGGCAATTGCAGCCAATACAGACCAGAAGAGGGAAAACCTTTTAAATCTGTCTTTAAGTGTATCAGAAGAAGAGAGGATGCGTTCTGAAAGTCTGGAAACCGGCTTTGACCGTGAAGAACGGACCTGGGAGCTGATTGTTAAGTATTTTGGTGATCTTAGTGGATTGCGGGAACGGGGCATCCAGGTACGGGAATTGTTAAGTGGTTATGGTATACTGAAGGTGCCGGAATATCTGGTGGACTTTGTTACAAACTTACCGGAAATTGAATATATAGAAAAACCTAAGAGGCTGTTCTTTGCTGTAAATCAGGCAAGAGCGGCCTCTTGTTTATTGGACGTGCAGCAAGGGATTGGTGGAGAAAATGCAAATTCAGACCCTTTAGAAAATATATTTGGTATGGACGGGGGCACTGTGACGGAAAGAGTATCAGCAGAGACTAAGCTGCCAACGGATCTGACTGGAAAAGGCGTTCTCATTGCTATTATCGATTCCGGTATTGATTACCTTCATCCGGATTTTCAAAATCCAGACGGCACCAGCCGCATCCTGTATCTATGGGATCAGGGCCGGGATATTGTATACACGAAAGAGGAGATAAATGAGGCTCTGTCAGCATACCGGGAAGGTTCTGGGGGGCGAAACAGGGCTGCGGCACTGCAGATTGTTCCTTCTGCGGATACAAGTGGCCATGGAACGGCAGTAGCTGCTATTGCAGCAGGAAATGGCAGAGGAAGCAGCGGGCTATACCGTGGTGTAGCCTGTGAAAGTGAGCTGATGGTGGTAAAACTGGGTATCCCTCTTGCAGATAATTTTCCCAGAACTACCCAGTTAATGGAAGCAGTAGATTTCGTTCTTCGCACAGCCAGACAGCTGGGACGGCCGGTGGCAGTAAATTTAAGCTTTGGAAATACATACGGTTCTCACGACGGAACCAGTCTTTTAGAAACCTTTTTAGATGATATGACAGGATATGGCAGAAATGTGATCGTAGCGGGGACCGGAAATGAGGGAGCCGGAGCAGGTCATACAGGCGGTCTGCTGGAAATGGGAAGAGAGCAGGTCATAGAGCTGTCTGTATCAGCCTTTGAAAATAGTTTTGGGGTGCAGTTGTGGAAATCCTATGCAGATATATTTTCTATTTCCCTAAGATCGCCTTCAGGTGCTATTATGGGAACTTTACAGGAAAATCTGGAGAAACAGCGTTTTAGAAGTGAAAATACAGAGATCCTGAGTTATTATGGAAAACCTTCTCCTTACAGCATGGCGCAGGAGGTATATTTTGATTTTATACCAGCAGGAGATTATATAGACAGCGGCATCTGGCAGTTTATCCTGACACCGGAAAGGATCATTACCGGTCAGTTTGATTTATGGCTTCCTTCCAAAGCTGCATTAAATAATGATACCCGCTTTTTAAAAAGTACCCCGGAAACTACACTGACTATTCCCTCTACAGCCAGAAAAATTATTTCTGCAGGCGCCTATGACTTTCGCACAAGAGCTTATGCTGACTTCTCAGGCCGTGGTTTTACCCGGCAGACCAATCAGGTAAAACCAGATCTGGTGGCTCCGGGGGTGAATATTATCACAGCCGGAAACAGGGGCGGCTACGAAGCTGTTACAGGAACATCTTTCGCAGCGCCCTTTGTTACCGGAGCGGCAGCCCTTTTGATGCAATGGGGGATCATCAACGGAAACGATCCGTTTCTATACGGTGAAAAAGTAAAAGCCTGCCTCATCCGCGGTGCCAGACATTTACCGGGATATGATATCTGGCCAAATGCGCGGGTGGGGTATGGCAGTTTATGTGTATCGGAAAGCCTTCCTTTGCGGAGTGGGGGAGAGGGCTAACGATTATCGATCTTTTCCGGATACATATCGTGGTGTGTCAGCCGGTCAAAAGCTACTTTTTCCCATAATGTATCTTTTTTTCCATAGTTACAGTAGGGATCAATGGATATACCGCCGCGAGGGGTGAATTTTCCCCAGACTTCAATATATTTTGGGTCCATCAGGCGGATCAGGTCTTTCATAATAATATTGACACAATCTTCATGAAAGTCACCATGATTGCGGAAACTGAACAGATACAATTTCAAGGATTTACTCTCCACCATGCGTTCACCGGGAACGTATGAAATATAGATCGTGGCAAAATCAGGCTGTCCGGTTTTTGGACAAAGGCTGGTAAATTCAGGACAGTTAAACTTTACAAAATAATCATTTTCTGGGTGTTTATTGGGAAAAGTTTCCAGGACTTCCGGAGCATAGTCTGCCCTGTATACATTGGTTTGGTTTCCCAAAAGGCTGACGCCTTCCAGTTCTTTTTCGTTTCTTCCAGTCATTTTCATATCCCCCTATGCGTTGCTTATAGAATGTTTTGGGTAAAATACCTGTTCAAGTGCCTTGGACAGTGCTACGCCGCATACAGCAGGTACTGTTTGCCCGATACACAGGCTAAGTGCCAGTGCCCCATAAGGCATGTGGACCATAGGTGACAGCCATAGTGCGACACCAAGGCCCGGTACAAGCGTGATCGGGAAAAAGATCATAAAATGCGGCAGGTGGAATTTTTTGATCAGCATGACAATACCAGATGTTACAATGCCGACGATAAAACCTCCGACCATGTCAATGATGCCGAAACCTCCAAGCATATTTGCGATGAAATTAGCGAGACCAAGCGGGATAACCAGGAACGGAAAAAGATAAGAAAGGGCATATAAAGAAGTTACAATACGGATCTGATAAGCCCCGAAAGAAAAACTTTGTGTCATAAATAAAATAACAACATAAAGCGCGATCACAATGCCGGAAGTTGTAAGTTTCCGGACGTTAGTAAAAGTTTGATTTTCCATGTTTGTTCACCTCCAAAATATAATCACAACAACAATTGATCATAGTTAATATTTGTTGTCCCTAGTTTTATTTTGTGACAGGATGGTCTCGAACTGTCAATCGTATCTGGAAGTTACAGACCTGAGTAGTATAGAACAAAATGGAGATGAAAGCAAGGAGTTTTTTAATTATCTTCCGGATGAGTATGTGATGAGTATGTGATAAGCATGTGCCATATTTGATGACTGTGGAAGAACTGGCTTTTGCAGATGAAGCGTGAAGCAGGGGAAATGTATTTTAATAAAAACATGGAAAATAATGGTTTCTTAACATTTTCTTTATGATATAATGGCCGGGGAAGAAAAACAAGCGGCTGCGCAGCAGACATTTGTTTTTCTTGGGTCATTAACGAACGAGCCGCCTGCGTCAGCAGGCAGTGGAGCGCGAAAGCGCGGGGATCGTGAGTATGAAATAATAAAAAAGCAGAAACAAAGGAAAATGAAAGGACGAAGGTAAAATGAGCAACTTAAAACCCATGTTATTAACAGCCTTAAAGTCCTATGACAAATCCCAGTTTGTAAAAGACGTGACAGCAGGTATTATCGTAGCGATCATCGCGCTTCCTCTGTCTATCGCTCTGGCACTGGCATCTGGCGTAGGTCCTGAGGCAGGTATTTTTACGGCTATCGTAGCTGGTTTCGTTATCTCCGCATTAGGCGGCAGCAGCGTACAGATCGCCGGACCGACAGCAGCATTTGCTACCATTGTAGCAGGTATCGTAGCAAGAGACGGAATGGACGGTCTTGTGATCGCAACGGTTCTTGCAGGTGTATTCCTGATCTTGATGGGCATCTGCCGTTTCGGAAGCCTGATCAAATTTATTCCGTACACCATTACAACCGGTTTTACATCCGGTATCGCTGTTACCATTGTCATCGGACAGTTAAAGGACTTTTTTGGTGTGACCTATCCGGAAGGTGTCCGTCCGATCGAGACCATGGAAAAGCTGGCAGCATTTCTGGAAAATATTGGAACTGTTAATCCTGCGGCACTGATCGTAGGAGCTGTAAGTCTGGCGATCCTGATTATTTCTCCTTATATCTTTAAGAAGATCCCAGGTTCCCTGATCGCGGTTATCGTTGGTATTCTTATGGTAAAATTCCTGCCTTTAAAGGTTTCTACCATTGGAAATCTGTACACTATCAGCAATGCACTGCCATCTTTCCACCTGCCGGCAGTGAACTTTGAGATCGTGCAGGCGGCTATTCCAAATGCATTTACCATTGCTATCCTGGCAGCTATTGAGTCCCTGCTTTCCTGTGTGGTTGCAGACGGCATGATCAATGGAAAACACCGTTCTGATATGGAATTAGTAGCGCAGGGCGCAGGAAACATTGCTTCTGCATTATTTGGCGGTATTCCGGCTACAGGCGCGATTGCACGTACAGCAGCAAACATTAAAAACGGCGGCCGTACACCAGTTGCTGGTATGGTCCACTCTATTACCCTGGTGATCGTACTGGTTGTGCTGATGCCATATGCAGGTATGATCCCAATGCCTACCATTGCAGCGATCCTGTTTATCGTAGCTTATAATATGTGCCAGTGGCGTACCTTCTTACAGTTAGTAAAAACAGCTCCAAAGAGCGATATCCTGGTTCTGGTAGTAACTTTTGTACTGACTGTATTATTTGACCTGGTCGTGGCTATTGAAATAGGTATGATCCTTGCATGTCTGCTGTTCATCAAAAGAATGAGCGAAGAGACAAAGGCAGAAAGCTGGGTATATACAGATGATGATACTGTAGCTGTTAATGAAAACCTGCGCAAGCTTCCGGCTGAGATCCGTGTTTACGAAGTAAGCGGCCCTCTGTTCTTTGGCGCTTCTGATGCCATTGAGCACATTGTAGTGGAAGAGAGCGCAAAGTGCCTGGTACTGCGTATGAGAGCCGTTCCTGCACTGGACAGCACAGCAATGAATGCCCTGACTGCACTTACAAAGACCTGCGAAAGCAAGGGCGTGACCATTGTATTCTCCCATGTAAATGAGCAGCCTATGAAGGTAATGAAAAAGGCCGGATTTGTTGCTCTTGCAGGTGAAGAGAATTTCTGCCCGAATATCACTGCTGCACTGGAAAGAGCAGAAGAGATCATTAAATAAAGCAGTACATAACAGAAAAATACATAAAAAAAGAAAAAGCCGGAAGGCTGTTGTGATCAGATGTCACAGCAGCTTTCTGGCTTTTATAATAAGTGGAATGACCATTAAGATCCATACGATAGGTTCGGCCATAATAATGCCCCAGTACTGGAAGATGCGGGCAAGGAGGAAAGCACAGATCACTTTTCCTATGAGTTCGATCATACTGGAAAATACAGGAGTAATGTGGTCGCCCATTCCCTGAAGCCCGTTTCTTAAAATGGAAATGGCAGCAGGAGCAAAATAAAAGAGAGTGTCCGTTTTTAAATACCAGGTTGCATTAGACAGGACAGCCGGATTTTTAGATCCTGTTACCAGCCATATAAGCCATGGGGCAACTGTGTAGCTTAAAAGGATCATTCCAAGGGACCAGATCCAGGTAAGGATCAGAGCCTGGCAGATACCTGTGCGGATCCGGTCTTTACGTCCTGCTCCCATATTCTGCCCGCAGTATGTTGCCATGGTAACGCCCATAACAGAGAATGGAAGCATGAAAAATTCCGTGATCTTGCGGGCGGCTGTGTGTGCAACGATAATATCCTGACCAAAGGTATTGATGGCACATTGAAGGGATAAGGTTCCGAAAAACACCAGAGACATCATGGCTGCCATGGAAAGGCCGGAGGTATATAAAGCTTTTATTTCCCGCAGTTTAAGTTTAAAATCATCTGGTTTAAATCGGAAAACAGGATATCTCTTAAACATGTAGACCAGACTTATGATGGCGGAAAGTGACTGGGACAATACGGTGGCCCAGGCAGCGCCTGCAACACCAAAACCAAACTTTAAAATGAAAAGCAGGTCCAGGGCTACATTTAGTGCTGCTGCAAACAGAAGGAATAAAAGGGGCGCAGTGGTATCGCCCACAGCCCGCAGGATAGATGCGCAGCCATTATAAAGCATAGTGGCTAAAAGTCCTAAAAGAACAGCACGTATGTAGGCGGTGGACTGGCCCATTAATGCTTCAGGTACATTAAGCAGTCGTAAAATAAAGGGAAGACTGCTTACGCAGATGAAGGTAAGAAGCACAGATGTGATGCATCCTAACAGCAGACATCCGGCGCCATATCGGGTTACGCCTTTTTTATCCCCGGCACCAAACTGGCGGGCAATGAGAAGGGCAAAACCATTGGTAAGTCCGGACAGAAATCCGATAAATAAAGTGCTGATAGAAGTAGTAGCTCCTACAGCCGCCAGAGCAGCTTCGCCTAAGGTACTGCCTACCACGCGGGTGTCAGCCAGACTGTAACACAACTGGAAAATATTTCCAAGAGCCACAGGAATGGCAAAGGAGATCATTACTTTTGAGGGAGAACCCTTTGTTAAGTCTTTCATAAAAATACGCTTTCTTCATTTTTTTAATTTTAACAGTTCTGATGGTACCATAAAAATGCAGGGTAATCAATGGAAGAAAATATTACTGTACATGGAGAGGTTACTTTTTGGATTAAAATCGTTATAAGATGATGTAGTGGTAACAAAAATAGTGTATAATGTGTGTAATTGATCGGAAGAGATACAACGGAGAAGGGAGATTTTGCTCATGACTTTTAAACGCACAACTTTAGAGGAAACACTGGCAGTATCACCGTTGCTTGTATTGGATGGAGCCATGTCTACACCTCTTGAAAATATGGGGATAGACTTAAATACAAAACTGTGGACTGCAAAAGTTTTAGCTGATCAGCCGGAAATGGTGAAACAGGTCCATAAAAATTATTTTAAGGCAGGGGCGGACTGCGGGATAACCTGTAGCTATCAGGCAACAGTTCCGGGACTAATGGACATTGGATATACAAAAGAACAGGCAGAAGAACTGATCGCCAAAAGTGTTGAGATCTTTTTGGAAGCGAGAGAAGAGTGGTGGCAGGAAGAAGGAGAAAAAGCAGGCCATACCTGGCCGCTGTGCCTGGCAAGTGTAGGCCCATATGGGGCATATCTGGCAGATGGCTCAGAATATCGGGGGCATTATGAAGTGTCCGAAGAGACTCTTTATGAATTTCATAAGCACAGAATGGAGCTTTTGTGGGAAGCAGGGGCAGATCTGCTTCTGCTTGAAACACAGCCTTCTTTGAGAGAGGCACTTGTAGAGGCTAAAATCGCGGAAGAAATGGGGGCAGATTACTGGATCAGTTTCTCCTGTGGGGATGATAAACACATTAATGAGGGCACAAAGATTGCAGAGTGTGCAAGAGCATTTTCCCGGGATCCCCATAAGTATCCTCATCTGAAAATGATAGGAGTTAATTGCACCAAACCGGCATATATAGTCAGTCTGATCCGGGAATTTCGGACCGCTACAGATCTGCCCATTGCGGTATACCCAAACAGCGGAGAAGAATATGACCCAGTCACAAAGACCTGGCATGGAACCAATGATAAGCGCACTTTTTATGACTATGCTTTATCTTATTTCCAGAATGGAGCTACAGCTGTTGGTGGCTGCTGCACCACAGTAGAAAGCCATATCCGGCAGGTGACCCAGGCCAGACGGGATTTTGAAAAGGCGGGGATTATTCTGAAAATGAGAAAAATGGTTAAAAAACCTCTTGCAATTTCAAAAAAATAGTATTATAGTTACAACTAACAAGTGAATAAGATCTTCAGGGCGGGGTGTGAATCCCCACCGGTGGTATAGCCCACGAGCCGCAAGGTATGATTCGGTGAAATTCCGAGGCCGACAGTACAGTCTGGATGAAAGAAGATAGAGAACAGGATAGATGATATAGTAAGATATAGCATCAGATATTTGTTGAACATCAGCTCTGAAACAGTAATTGTTTCAGGGCTTTTTGATTTTAGGCAGTGTTTGAGTTATTTAAAATTATCATGAATTTCCCATTTTTACAAAACGCTCTGGAGAATACGATAGGATCCAGGGCGTTTTGATGCCATGCATATTGCGGGATGCATTAGAGATGTGTCAACGGATTAGGCGTTCCTGAAAGAAAACGAGGAGGCGAAAGTTTGAAAAAACAGAGAATTACAGTGAAGACGAAAATATATGTCCGTAGCCATTGAGCTGGCGAAGAAGGGTACGGCTATACAGCGCCAAATCCGGTAGTTGGGGCAGTGATCGTAAAGATGGCTGTATTATTGGTCAGGGATACCATGAAAATATGGAGAACCTCACGCGGAGCGGAATGCGTTGGCTTCCTGCAGCCAGTCTCCAGAAGGCGCCACGATCTATGTAACGTTGGAACCCTGCTGTCATCACGGAAAGCAGCCACCATGCACAGATGCCATCATAGAAGCAGGTATCAGCCGGGTAGTGACCGGTTCCGGGATCCCAATCCATTGGTGGGTGGAAAAGGAATCCGGATTTTAAAGGATCATGGAATACAGGTAACAGAACATGTGTTGAAGGAAGAATGCGACGGATTAAATCCGGTATTTTTCCATTACATCCAGACTGGCCGCCCTTATGTGACCATGAAATACGCCATGACTATGGATGGAAAGATCGCCGCTTATACCGGTGCTTCCAGATGGGTGACCGGGGAAGAAGCCAGGCATCATGTACATGAACAGCGAAAGAAAAATACTGGGATCATGGTGGGGATCGGTACGGTACTGGCAGATGATCCTATGCTTAACTGCCGCATAGAAGGAGGCAGAGATCCCATCCGTATTATCTGCGATACTCATTTAAAGACGCCTGTGACCTCGAAGATCGTAAAACCGCAAAGGATATTCCTACTATCATTGCCTGCTGTGTATCAGATGAAGAACTGCAAAGGCCTTATAAAGAGGCGGGCTGCAAAATACTTTTAACAGAGAAGAAAATGGGCCATATTGATCTGCAGCATCTTATGGAGCTGTTGGGGAAAGAGAAGATAGACAGCGTTCTGTTAGAGGGCGGCGGTACTCTTAACTGGGCGGCATTAGAAGCGGGGATCGTTCAGAAAGTACAGGCATATATAGCGCCAAAGCTTTTGGGGAACAACGGCCAAGACTCCCGTAGAAGGAAGAGGCGTAGAAGAACCGGATCAGGCATTTCTGATCAAACATAAAAAGGTCAGAGTTCTGGGAGAGGACCTGCTGATAGAAGGAGAGGTGGAGAGAAATGTTTACGGGGATCATTGAAGAAAAGGGCACGATCAGTAAAATTATGAAAAACGCCAGTCAGGCAGTCCTTACTATAAAAGCGCAGAAGATCATGGAAGATATCCATAAAGGAGACAGCATTGCAGTAAACGGGATCTGTCTTACGGTTACAGCATTTTCTAAAATGAATTTCAGGCAGATGTAATGCATGAAACATTAAACCGCACTGCACTTAAAATGCTAAAGCCGGGAAGCAGTGTAAATCTGGAGCGGGCTATGGCAGCAGGAGGCAGGTTTGAGGTCACATGGTATCCGGTCACATTGACGGTACCGGAAAAATCGCAGAGATAAAAGAAGACAGTCTGGCGATCTGGTACACCATAGAAGCACCGCCACAGATCCTTCGATATATTGTAGAAAAAGGTTCGATTGCCATTGACGGAATCAGCCTTACAGTAGCAAAGGTAACGCAGACAACTTTCTCTGTTTCTACCATACCCCATACAAGGAGTGCTACTACATTAGGAGCGGAGACCAGGAGATCTGGTCAATCTGGAAAATGATATTGTAGGGAAATATGTGGAAAAGTTCATATGTGAGAAAAATACTCACGGAGCAATAGTGGATAAAAATGAGAAAAAACTCACGGAATAACGAGAGAGAAACTGATGCAATACGGGTATTAATGGATATGAATTAAAAATCCCGAAGTACGTAGAGAAAAGAGAGGAGAAATATCATGGATCAGAGGAAGAATACAGAAAATGGATTTAATGAAAATGGATTTAATACAGTAGAGGAAGCACTGGAAGATTTAAGACAGGGAAAACTGATCCTTGTTACAGATGATCCGGACAGAGAAAACGAAGGGGACTTTATCTGTGCGGCAGAATTTGCAACCACAGAAAACATTAATTTCATGGCAGTCCACGGAAAAGGCCTGATCTGTATGCCAATGTCAGAAGCTTATGTGGAAAAATTGCAGCTTCCTCAGATGGTCACAAAGAATACAGATAACCATGAAACTGCGTTTACCGTATCCATTGACTGTGTTGATACTACAACCGGTATCTCTGCAGCAGAGCGTTCTATCACTGCCATGCGCTGCGTAGCAGAAGATGCAAAACCGGAAGATTTTAGACGTCCGGGCCATATGTTCCCTCTTCTTGCAAAGAAAAATGGTGTTTTAGAGCGTAATGGACATACAGAAGCAACGGTTGATCTGTGCCGCCTGGCTGGTTTAAAGGAATGTGGCCTCTGCTGCGAGATCATGAAAGAAGACGGAACCATGATGCGCACCCGCAGTTAAAGGAACTGGCGAAAGAATGGAATATCAAATTTATCACTATCAAAGATCTTCAGGAGTACAGAAAAGTCCACGAACAGCTGGTGGAGCGGGTGACTATAACGAAAATGCCTACAAAATATGGCGTGTTTAAAGCTTATGGATATATAAACCGACTGAACGGAGAACATCACGTGGCATTGGTAAAAGGTGATATAGGAAACGGGGAAGATGTGCTTTGCAGAGTCCATTCAGAATGCCTTACTGGAGATGTGTTCGGTTCCCTGCGCTGCGATTGCGGTCAGCAGTTTGCTGCAGCTATGACACAGATTGAAAAAGAGGGCAGAGGCATCCTGTTGTATATGCGCCAGGAAGGCAGAGGAATCGGCCTGATCAATAAATTAAGAGCCTATGAACTGCAGGAACAGGGAATGGATACCTTAGAAGCCAATCTTGCTCTTGGTTTTAAGGGAGATGAAAGAGAATATTATATCGGCGCCCAGATATTAAGAGACCTGGGAGTAAGAAGCATGCGTTTACTTACCAATAACCCGGATAAAGTGTATCAGCTGTCTGCCTTTGGCATTAAGATCACAGAGCGGGTACCGATCCAGATGCAGGAAACAGAATATGATCATTTTATCTGCAGACCAAGAAGATCCGTATGGGTCATATGCTGCAGTAATATTAAAATAACATACATATACGAAAGGAAACAAAAATCATGCGTACATTAGAAGGAAAAGTAGTAGCAAGAGAGATCAAAGTAGGAATCGTAGCAGCCAGATTTAATGAATTTATTGTATCAAAATTAGTGGCAGGTGCCAGAGACGGCCTGCTGCGCCATGATGTAAAAGATGAGGACATTGATCTTGCATGGGTTCCAGGAGCTTTGAGATCCCGTTGATCGCATCTAAAATGGCAAAAGCGGAAAATATGATGCAGTGATCTGCCTGGGAGCTGTTATAAGAGGAGCAACCAGCCATTATGATTACGTGTGCAGTGAGGTTTCTAAAGGCATTGCCAGTGTGTCTTTAACAAGCGATATTCCGGTCATGTTTGGAGTTCTGACCACGGATAATATTGAACAGGCCATTGAGCGTGCAGGAACAAAAGCAGGAAATAAAGGCTATGACTGTGCCCTTGGTGCTATTGAAATGGTAAACCTGGTGCGTCAGCTGGAAAATTGAAAAGCAGAAAATGCAAAATATGGATCATGAGATTGGCAATAACAATCGTGAACGCAAAAAGCCGCCCACCCAGGCGGCTTTTGGCGTATATTATTTCTTTTCACTTTTCTTTTCCCGTACTTTCTCATGCACCTTAAGAGGCATCATCAGATGCTCGATCATGATATTGTAAGCTTTCTGGCATCCCCTTCTTTCAATGCGTTATAATAAGCCAGATGTTCATCCACAGTTCCCTGGATACGTCCTTCTGTGGAAAGGGCATCCTGAGAGGTTAAGTGGATCAGGTACAGCAGGCGCTGGAAGATCTGGTTGAATTCATCATTGTGGAGATAGCCTACGATCAGAAGATGGAACTGATGGTCATAATAAATGAAATCTTCCAGGGCATCAGAATTTAATGCTTCTTCCATGTTATCCAGGATCATTTTTAAACTGCGCAGCAACTCTTTTCCTTCTTTGGTATCTGTCTGTGATGCGATCACGGTGGTACAGAAGCCTTCAATAGCGCAGCGGATCTGGATACTGTCTTTCATATCCTTTTCATTTAACTGACGGATCATAAAGCCTTTGCTTGGTATAATGGTGATATAGCCGTCCTGGCTTAAACACTGGAGGGCTTCACGCATAGGGGTTCGAGAAATTCCTATTTTGCGGACAGTTTTGTTTCGGAGTAGAGCTGTCCCGGCTCTAGTTCGCCGTTTAAAATGCCGTTTTAATGGAATCGTAGGCCTGCATCTGCAGGAAGCTTTTTCTTTCATTTCTTGTATCCATATCCTTTATATTTAAATCAAATTCTGTATACAATCTTAAGGCTAAAGTGTTATGTCTGTCAAGAAAAACCATTGATTTTCCTATTATTTTCCCCATTTTTGCCGGAGAGGGATATTTTCAAATCAAGTCTTGTATAGAAAAGTAACTTATTGTAAACTGAAAGTATCCATTTTGTATATATATGACAAGGGTGTAAGAAAGTGCATTATCAGAAATGCACAAAAACATCGTTAAAATTTGTTGACTTTTACTTCGTTGAAAATCTTGACAGTATACCGACATACCGGTATACTGGTATACAGATAGGCGAGAAAAAGCCAACAAAGAAAATAAAACCAATTTTAAGGAGGAACCTAAAATGTGTGTTTATGAAATGGGTAACTTAAGAATTGTTGATCTTTCCAAGATCCTGGATCCAAAGACAGAGAGCAGAAGATGCCATCTGTTCCGCTTCAATACCGGCGGTGCTATCCCGGATTTCCACACCAACATGGATCTGATGAGCCATCTGGGAACCCACTGTGAGTGCCCTTATCATCATGATGATAACTGGCCATCTGTAGCTGAGCTGCCTTTAACCACTTTCTTAGGCCGTGCAGTATACGTAGACTTCAAGGAGACTGTTGCTAAGCGTGGACATATCACCGCTGCTGACTTAGACCGTGAAGCTGGAAAGGTAAGAGAAGGAGATATCGTTATCATCGACTCTTCCTACAAGCTGTATCCATTTACACCTGATACCAACACTGACAAGGATCAGCGTCTGTTAGTTGGTGCTGAGAGCGCTGAGTGGTTCAAGGCTCACAAGGTAAAAGCTGTTGGCTTTGGTGATGGTGTTTCCATCGAAAACTGCAACGAAGATGTTAAGCCTTTCCATGACATCTTAATGGCAGAGAACATTGTATTCCTGGAAGTTTTAAGAAACTTAGAGCAGCTTAAGAAGGATGTATTCTTCATGAGCTATTCCCCACTTCAATCCTTGGACTGGATTCCAGCCCTGTTCGTGCATATGCAATTGAAGGACTGGCTGAGTTCTCCGAATAAACCCCGGACTTTTAAAGACTGCGCCCACGCATAAGAAGAGTTTATGCAGGGCGCAATCTGCTTTAAGGCACAGTGTAAACGTTAAACGTAAGAATGGGAAAAGGAGAAAGTAAAATGCGTATTGCAGTGATCGGTGCAGGAGCAATGGGTTCTATCTATGGTGGACATCTTTCCCAGCATAATGATGTTCTTTTAGTAGATACCAATGAAAAGTAGTAGAGCAGGTTGCAAACAACGGTCTTCTGATCGATGAAGACGGAACCACTCATACTTATCATCCAGGTGCAGTCAGCAACACGAAAGGACAGGAACCGGCAGATTTAGTGATCCTCTTTGTAAAGGCTCTGTTCTCCAGGGCAGCATTAGAGGGTAACCGTGGTCTGATCGGACCAAACACCCGCCTGATGACTTTACAGAACGGTGCGGGACACGAAGATCTGTTAAAGGAATTCGTTGATGAAGACCATATCGTTATCGGTACAACCGAAGATAATGGTGCTGTTCTTGGAATGGGACATGTTCGCCGCGGCGGAACCGGTGTTACCAATGTTGGTATGCTGGTAGAAGACAAGGAAGGTTTCCTTCCTCAGTTAAAGAAGCATTTGACCAGTGTGGTTTTAATGTAAAGATCCATGAAAACATCCAGACTCTGATCTGGGACAAGCTGTTTACCAATGTTTCCTTAAGTGCCCTTACAGGTGTTCTCCAGGTAGACATGGGCTACATTGCAGCTAACGAGTATGCGTGGGATCTGTGCTGCCAGCTGATCCATGAGACAGTAAAGACAGCAGCAGCAGCCGGACTGAATTTCGATGAAGAAAAAGTTCGTGAAAAGTTAAAAATACTTCCATCAACAATCCAAACGGCTGTACTTCTATCCGTGCAGACCTGCGTGATGGCAGAAGAACAGAAGTTGATACCATCAGCGGCGCTGTAGTACGTGCAGCACACAAGTATGGTGTGGAAGTTCCGGGCCATGAGTGTATTGTACGTCTTGTACATGCAATGGAAGGCAGAAACAAATAAAAGCTTTTATTTATAAAGGCTTTAAATAAAATAAAGGGAGAGAAAAATGATCTTTTCATCTATCAAGAATGGTGATTCTTTTGAAAAGTACCCTGCAGCGATCCAGACTGCATTAGAGTACTTAAAGAGCCACGATTTCGCAGCTATGGAACCTGGTGTATATGAGATCCAGGGAAAAGACATCTATGCTCAGGTATTTGATGCCATGACAGAAGATGTTGCTGACAGACGTCCGGAGTCTCATGAGAAATATCTGGATGTACAGTTCTTAGTATCCGGAAGAGAGCGTCTTGGATTTACCAAGAACACCGGAAACTACAAAGTAGCAGAGCACATTAAGGAAAGAGACCTGATCTTCTATGAGTCTGTAGAAGATGAAGGATACATTGAGTCCCGTCCGGGATGTTTCTGTGTATTCTTCCCATCGGATATCCATCGTCCACAGGTTATCTCCGACGAAGCTATGAACCTGCGCAAGGTTGTAGTTAAGGTAAGCGTAGCACTGCTGTAATTATATTACGGGGGCAGTGTCGCTGCGTACAGGATAATTGTGTATATAAAAATTTTATAGATCAGTAAACTTAGCAGCTCAGCATATAATACTGGCCTGAAAGACGATTTTCGGGCCAATATGCTGAACTGCTATAGTATTGGAAAATCCGTAAAAAGTGTTAAAAATGCGTTAACGCAAGTTAACAGCAAGAAAATCTTTGAAAAATCAATTTGTAAAACCAGTAGGAGGATTTACCGGTATGTTTAAAAATTGGCAATGGCTGTGGGGTTATTTGCCTTATGGGTATGCTTACAGCCTGTGGACGTACTTCCGAACAGAAGGTGACAGAGATTCGCGTAGCTTTCAACCAGAACGAGAACCATCCGCAGTATCGTGCCATGAAAGCATTTGGGGAAAAATTTGAGAAGGAAACAAACGGACGTTATCATGTAACCATTTATCCTAACGGGGTATTAGGAGAGCAGGGAGCAATGGCTGAATTTATCCGTACAGGAGCGCTGCAGATGGCAATTGTGCCATGTTCCGTTCCGGAAGGATATGACGCTGACTTTGCGATCGTAGGTGCACCTTATCTGTATGATAATATCGATCATCTTGAAAAGCAACATTAAACGGGGTATTTGATGATCTGTTTGCATCTACTGAAAAATACAAATTCCGTGTACTGACTGTTTATACAGCAGGCGAGAGAAATGTATATGCAAAGAAACCGATCAATTCTGCAGACGATCTTAAAGGTATGATCATTCGTGTAAATGACAGCCCGACCTATGTAGAAATGGCAAAACTGATGGGCGGTAACGGAAGCGTTATGGCACAGTCTGAGGTTTACACAGCACTGCAGCAGGGCGTTATTGATGCAGCTGAGAACAGTGAGCTGGTTTACCGTGACTTCAAGCATTATGAGGTAGCTCCTTACTATGCTTACACCCGTCACATTGTACATCCTGACGTAGTACTTGCAAGTACCGCATTCTTAAATTCCTTAAGTGATGAAGACAGAGATCTTCGACAGACTGATCAAGGAATCCACTGAAGAAGAATTTGAAACATTTAAACAGGATATTGAAGTAGCAAAGAAAGATGCCGAAGAAGCCGGAACCCAGTTCTGCTATCCGGATACCAACGAACTGCGTGAGCGCTGCATGCCTCTGTTAAATAAGATCGCAAACCAGTCTGACATGACAAAGCAGATCTATGACGCAGTAGTAGCTTTAAGAGAGGAGGACAATAAATAATGAAAACATTAAAACATGGATTAGACCGCTTTTAGCTTTCGTCTGTATCGTTGATTTTATCGTTATGGTCCTTCTTACCGTATACCAGGTAGTAGTCCGCTATGTGTTCAAAAGCCCAAGCAGTGTCAGCGAAGTTCTGACCCGTTACTGCTTTGTATGGCTGATCCTTCTGTCCGCAACCTATGTGTTTGGACAGCGTGATCATATCTGCATTACTTATTTAAAGGATAAACTGAATGGCAGCACCAAGAGACTGTTAGATGCTGCGATCGAAGTAGTTATTATTCTCTTCTCTGCGCTGATCCTGGTTTATGGTGGTTCCGTTATCACAACCATGAACATGCTGCAGTATGACTCTATCCTTAAGATCCCTACAGGAACCATTTACAGTATCATTCCTGTATGTGGCGTACTGATCATTTTCTACAGCATCTATAATCTCACTGTAGAACTGAACAAGAAAGAAGGAGGAGAGTAAGTTATGTCTATCGCAGTTCAGGTTGCCCTGGTAATGGTCGTTCTTCTGGTTTTATTACTGGCAGCAGGTGTGCCCATCGGTGTGGGAATCGGACTTTCTTCCGCAGTTTCCATGATCTGCATGCTGCCATCCAATGTAGCGTTTGCAACATCCGCACAGAGAATTTTCGCAGGTTCCAACTCATTCTCACTGATCGCGATCCCGTTTTTCATTCTTGCAGGAAACATTATGAATAACGGTGGTATCGCATTAAGACTTGTAAACTGTGCAAAGGTCATCGGCGGCCGTATGCCTGGTGCATTAGCACAGTCCAATGTAATCGCAAACATGCTTTTCGGTGCGATCAGTGGTTCCGGTGCAGCAGCTGCTGCAGCCATCGGAAGCACCATGGGACCGCTGGAAGAGGCCGAAGGCTATGATAAGAACTATTCCGCAGCAGTAAACGTTGCATCAGCACCTGTTGGTATGCTGATCCCCCAAGCAACACTATGATCGTTTATTCTACGGTTGCAGGAAGTGTATCTATTTCCGCACTGTTTATGGCTGGTTATGTTCCTGGTCTCATCTGGGGCTTAGGCGTTATCATCCTGGCAACCATCACAGCAAAGAAATTAGGCTACAGAGGCGAAGCAAAGCTGACAGCCAGCATTGTATTAAAGACTTTCTGGCAGGCGATCCCAAGCCTTTTAATGATCGTTATTGTAATCGGCGGTATTCTTTGCGGTGTATTTACCGCAACCGAAGGTTCCGCAGTAGCAGTTGTTTATGCAACCGTTCTTTCCTTAATTTATGGTTCTATTAAAATTAAGGATATTCCAAGGATCGTACTGGAGTCCGCAAAGATCACAGGTACCATTACTTTCATGATCGGACTTTCTTCTATCATGTCCTGGGCAATGGCATTTACCGGAATTCCGGATATGGTAGCTGCAGCTGTTCTTGGTATTACAAGCAATAAGATCATCATCTTCCTGTTAATTAATATCATCCTGCTGTTTGTAGGTACTTTCATGGACCCGACACCAGCAATCCTGATCTTCACTCCAATCTTCCTGCCGATCTGCACAAGCCTTGGAATGAATGCAGTTCAGTTTGGTATCGTACTTTGCTACAACCTGTCCGTAGGTACCATTACACCTCCTGTAGGAACCATCCTGTTTACAGGCTGTAAGGTAGGCGGCGTTACTATTGAAAGTGTCATCAGCCACCTGCTGCCATACTTTGTAATGATCATCATCGGTCTGCTGCTTGTGACCTATGTTCCTGTACTTTCACTGGGACTCCGTCACTGTTAGGCTTACTGTAGGAAATTGTGCGTAAGCAAAATAGCATAAAGAATAATGAAACAGGCGTCATCGGAATTTTACCGGTGGCGTCTGTTTTTAAATGTGCTATACTATAAAAATAGTACGATAAATTAATTAGTTGTCATAAAATTATAATGACCAGCATACACATATACATAGCGAAAATGAAAAGGACTGCAAAGTGCCTTTTCGCCACAAAAGCGGGGTGACTTATTGAACATCAGACAATCTCAGGAAGAACTGGAACTTGTAACTTTAAGCCCGTATGCCTCTTTTCTGCAAAACAAAGGGCAGAGACAGGCAGGAACCTCTGTGATATCCGGCCGGAATACCAGCGGGACAGGGACCGTATTCTGCATTGTAAGGCATTTCGCCGTATGAAACATAAGACCCAGGTATTTCTTGCGCCTGAGGGAGATCATTACCGCACAAGACTTACCCATACTTTGGAAGTGTCACAGATTGCAAGGACCATTGCGAAAGCCCTGCGGTTAAATGAAAGTCTCACCGAAGCTATTGCATTAGGGCATGATCTGGGGCATACGCCCTTTGGACATTCCGGGAAGCTATTTTAAATGTGATCTGCGAGGATGGTTTTACCCACTATGAACAAAGCGTCCGAGTAGTTGAAAAGCTGGAAAAAATGGAAAAGGTTTAAATCTTACCTGGGAAGTGCGGGATGGGATACGAAATCACCGTACAGCCGGTCATCCTTCTACCTTAGAAGGCGGCGTGGTCCGTCTCTCTGATAAGATCGCCTACATCAACCACGATATAGATGATGCCATCCGGGCGAAGATGTTTGAGGAGAAAGACCTTCCTGTCTGCTATACAGATGTGTTAGGCCACAGCGTCCGGGAGCGTTTAAATATCATGATCCACGATATTATCTTAAACAGTCTGGATAAGCCGGGGATCTTTATGTCAGAAGGCATGGAAGAGGCCATGATGGGTCTTCGTCAGTGGATGTTTGACCATGTATATAAAAATGAGATCCCAAAAGCAGAAGAGGGAAGAGCCCAGCAGATGCTTTCCCAGCTTTATTTCTACTATATGGATCATGTAGATGAGCTGCCACAGGAGTATTTAAACTTTTTAGATGCGGGAGAAAAAGTCTCGCGGGTGGTTTGCGATTACATAGCAGGCATGAGTGATATCTATGCCATTGACCAGTTTGAAAAATTATTTGTTCCAAAACGCTGGAACGTATATTAAAACAGGGGCAATGTTTTGTGCCCGATATTACTTTAACAGAAGGGAGAAAAAGCATGTACTATCCGGATGAAGTCATAGAGGAAGTAAGAATGAAGAATGACATCGTAGATGTGATTTCAGGATATGTAAAGCTGCAGAAAAAGGAGCCAATTATTTTGGCCTTTGTCCTTTCCATAATGAAAAATCACCTTCTTTTCCGTTTCTCCGGGAAAACAGATGTATTACTGCTTTGGCTGCGGAGCTGGAGGAAATGTTCTTACCTTTGTAATGGAATATGAAAACTATACCTTTCAGGAAGCCCTTCAGTCCCTAGCAGACCGGGCGGGAGTTACTCTTCCAAAGATGGAATACAGCAAAGAAGCCAGGGAGCAGGCGGAGTTTCGTGCCAGACTGCTGGAGGTAAATAAGCTGGCAGCCAATTATTTCTACTACCAGATGAAGCAGCCACAGGGAAAAATCGCATATGAATATTTCCATGACAAGCGAAAGCTTACAGATGAGACCATGCTCCGGTTTGGCCTTGGCTATTCTAATAAGACCAGTGATGATCTGTACCGTTTCCTGAAAGAAAAAGGCTATGATGATGCATTTTTAAGCCAGACAGGCCTTGTGACCATTGAAGAGAGAGGCGGAAGAGATAAATTCTGGAACCGTGTTATGTTCCCAATCATGGATGTGAACAACCGTGTCATCGGTTTTGGCGGCCGTGTCATGGGAGATGGGGAGCCGAAATATTTAAACTCACCGGAGACAAAATTATTTGATAAAAGCCGGAATCTGTATGGTTTAAACTATGCAAGGACCACCAGGGAAAAATACATGCTGGTATGTGAAGGCTACCTGGATGTGATCTCTATGCATCAGGCGGGCTTTACCAACGCAGTGGCATCTTTGGGAACAGCCTTTACCAGCCAGCATGCAGGTGTTTTAAAGCGGTATACGGACCAGGTGATCTTAACCTACGACAGTGACGGTGCCGGTATCAAGGCTGCGCTGCGTGCCATTCCTATATTAAGGGATGCAGGTATTTCTGCCAGAGTTTTAAATATGAAGCCATACAAGGACCCGGATGAATTTATTAAAAATATGGGGGCTGATGCCTTTAAGGAGCGGATCGCCCAGGCAAAGAACAGCTTTCTATTTGAAATAGATGTATTAAAACGGAACTATCAGTTGGAAGATCCGGAGCAGAAGACGAAATTTTATCAGGAAACAGCAAAGAAGCTTTTACAGTTTGGAGAACCGCTGGAGCGGGATAATTACATCCAGGCAGTATCCAGGGAGCAGATGATCAAAGAAGAGGAGCTTCGCCAGCTGGTAAACCGTCTGGGAATGCAGATGGGCTTAAAAGCCGGTGACAGCTACAGGGAAGATGCTTCCGGAAGAAATGTTATTTCCAGGGAAAATGGAAGCGGTCCAGGTAATGATATGGGCCGGCCGGAATATGGCGGCAATCCTTATGAGGGACAGGCAGCGCAGAACCAGGCGGCCATAAAGAAAACAGGAAGAAAGCAGGAGCGGGAAGACGGCATACGAAGATCCCAGAGACTGCTGCTTACCTGGCTGATCGAAAATCCGGCGTTATTTGACAAGATAAAAGGCATTATAACAGCCGATGATTTTGTGGAAGACCTGTACCATCAGGTGGCAGTCATGGTATTTGAAGGCCATGAAGCAGGAAATGTAAATCCGGCAGGTATTTTAAGCCGGTTCATCAATGATGAAGACCAGTACAAAGAAGTAGCGGCATTATTTAATGCCAGCTTAAAAGAATCCTTAAACAATGAGGAGCAGAAAAAGGCATTTGCGGAAACTGTGATGAAAGTGAGAAAGAACAGTTTGGATACCGCAAGCCGGAATGCGAAAGATATAGCCCAGCTGCAGGAGATCATAAAGCAGCAGGCAGCGTTAAAACAGCTGCATATATCTTTGGATTGATTTAAGGAGGAACACTATGGAAAGAACGCGCAGAGAGGAATCTTTAAGCTTTAAGGAAAAAATGGGACGGCTTTTAGCAGATGCCCGTGCCGGGAAACGGCAGTTGGAATATCGTGATATTTTCCGGTATTTCAGACCAAAAGAGCTGAAAGAGGAAGAACTGGACCGCGTTCTTGACATATTAGCGGAAAACCAGGTTCAGATCCTGGATGAAGGGGAAGAGCAGGATGCAGGGGAAAGTGAACCTGTATCAGAGGAAAAAACGGGGCAGGCGGATCCGGTCTGCCTGTATTTAAAAGAAATTGGAAAAATTTCCCTTTTAACCCCGGAAGAAGAATTAATGCTGGCAAAGGAAGTAAGGGCCGGAAGCAGAGAAGCAAAAGAGAAACTGGCAAGGGCAAATCTGCGGCTGGTAGTCAGTATTGCCAAGCATTACGCAGGCAGGGGAATGGCATTTTTAGATCTGGTCCAGGAAGGAAACCTGGGGCTTATGCGGGCGGTAGAGAAGTTTAATTACGAAAAAGGCTACCGTTTCAGCACCTATGCTACCTGGTGGATCCGCCAGTCCATTACAAGGGCGATAGCAGATCAGGCAAGGACTATCCGCATCCCGGTGCATATGGTAGAAGTCATCAACCGGGTGATGCGAAGTTCCAGAAGGATGCTTCAGGAACTGGGACGGGAACCTACTACTCAGGAAATTGCAGAACGCTTACATATGACCAGCAAAAAAGTAGAAGAAGTGCTGAATATGGCCCAGGAGCCGGTTTCTTTGGAAACACCGGTGGGAGAGGAAGAGGACAGTCATCTGGTGGATTTTATCCAGGATGAAAAAATGTCTTTTTTGCAGGATGAGGCTTCTTTTGTGTTTTTACATGAGCAGCTGATGGAAGTATTAAAAACGTTGACTCCGAGAGAACAGCAGGTATTGTCATTGCGGTTTGGGCTTTATGACGGGCAGCCAAGAACATTGGAAGAAGTGGGAAAGCAGTTTCATGTGACCAGGGAACGGATCCGCCAGATCGAGGATAAAGCCCTGCGCAAACTGCGCCACCCCAGCAGAAGCCGGAAATTAAAGGACTATTTAGAAAGTTGAAGGATAGATATGACAGAAAAGATACAGGAAACAGAGATAAAGAAGACAAGGCTTCGCCTTTCAGAACGTTTAAAGCTGGTTGCTTCTTTTGTGCCGGAAGGCAGCCGGATCGCAGATATCGGTACAGATCATGGATATGTGCCTATTTATCTGGCAGAAATTGGAAAAATTAAAAGTGCTCTGGCTATGGATGTGCGAAAAGGTCCTTTGGCAAGGGCAGATGAACACATAGAAGAATACAGACATGACGTGGGGGATGCAGCTATTTCCATAGAGACCCGTTTAAGCAACGGACTGGAAAAATTACAGGCCAAAGAAGCCGATACAGTTATCATTGCGGGAATGGGCGGTGAACTGGAGATCAGCATTTTAGAGGCTGGAAAGCAGTTATGGAGCAGTATCCGCCACTGGATCTTTTCACCGCAGTCGGATTTGGAAAAGTTCCGCCGTTATCTGAAGGAAAATGGCTTCTTTATTGAAAACGAGGCAATGATACTGGATGAGGGAAAGTTTTATACAGTGATAAAAGCTGGTTTTGGAACAAATGAAAAAGACGCTTGTGTCTGTAAAACGCTCCCTGAGTATCGCTTCGGAGCGGTTTTGATCAAACGCAGGGATGCCGTTTTAAAGCAGTATCTTTTAAAAGAAGAAAAAAGAGTGGAAGGGATCTTAAAAGGATTTGCAGGAAAGAGCGAGGAAGAGCTGACGGCAGGACAGGCAGCTGCCTGCAAGGCTTTAAAAGAAGAACTTTCATGTATCAGGGAGGCACAAGATGAAATGCAGTGAAGTGATCGAAATATTGGGAAAACTGGCTCCTGAAAGCTGTGCCTGTGATTGGGATAATCCGGGGCTGTTAGCAGGACGCAGTGATAAAGAGGTAAAAAAAATCTATATTGCTTTAGATGCAACGGACCAGGTGGTGGATGCAGCCATTAAGGCAGGAGCAGATATGCTTTTGACCCATCATCCCCTTATTTTTAAGGCTATTAAAAAAGTGAATGACCAGAATTTTATTACCAGACGTCTGGTAAAGCTGATCCAGGCAGATATTTCCTACTATGCCATGCACACCAATTTTGATGCAGCACCCGGCTGTATGGCAGATCTGGCAGCAGAACGTCTTTCTTTAAAGGATACGGAGCCGTTGGAAGCTATGGGGGATATGGAAATAAATGGAAATTCTGTGGCATATGGTATTGGAAAAACAGGAAACCTGGCGGAAAAGCTGACTGTAAAAGCACTGGCAGAAAAAGTAAAGCAGGCTTTTGATCTTCCTTTTGTTCTGGTGTATGGGGAAGAACTGATGGATATGGAAGTAGAAAAAGTGGCACTTTGTCCTGGAGCTGGCGGAAGTGTGATCGAAGAAGCCATCCATGCAGGCGCAAAGGCGCTGGTAACAGGTGATATCAGCCATCACCAGGGAATTGATGCAGCAGCCAGGAATATGGCAGTGATCGATGCAGGTCATTACGGAATGGAGCATATTTTTATCCAGTATATGGCTGGATATCTGAAGGAAAATCTGCCGGTAGAGATGGAGATCGTTACAGCGCCATCTGCATGGCCTACAGTTCTTTTATAATTGTTTTCTATGTACAGCAATACATTTTTGAAAAGGAGGATGCCTATGGTCCAACTGAAAATAAATACCCAGATAAAGGAATATCTGGATGATATTACCTGGCAGGTGATAGCAGATGAGTATCAAAGCGGGTATTCCGATGAAATATTATTAGTCCAGGTAAATGGAAAACTCCAGGAACTGCAGGAAAAGATAAGGGAAGGCGAAGTGCAGTTCATTACTGCAAGACAAAAGCCGGGAATTTCCGCATATCAGCGAAGTGCCACCCTTCTGATGCTGAAGGCATTTTACGCAGTGGCAGGTCCTGAAAATGTGGAAAAGGTCATTGTGGATTTTTCTATTGGAAAAGGTTTTTTTGTAGAAGCAAGAGGAAGTTTCACATTGAACCAGGAGCTTCTTGACCAGGTGAAAGCCAAAATGCAGGAATACGTAGATCAGGAGATCCCGATTTTAAAGCGCAGTATTTCTACGGATGATGCCATAGAGCGTTTTCACAAACACCGGATGTACGATAAGGAGCGTCTGTTCCTCTACCGCCGTGTATCCAGAGTCAATGTTTACAGTATTGACGGATTTGAGGATTATTTCTACGGATATATGGTTCCCAATACAAAATATATCCGTTATTTCAATCTGAAGTTGTATGAATATGGCTTTGTGCTCATGCTGCCGTCTATGTTGGCACCAACAGTGCTGCCGGAGTTTGCGCCGCTGCCAAAGCTGTTCCATACACTTGCGGACTCTTCAGAGTGGGGGAAACGTCTGGATCTGGAGACAGTAGGCGCATTAAATGACAAGATCGCAGCTGGAGATATGTCCCATTTGATCCTGATCCAGGAGGCGCTTCAGGAGAAACGGATCGCAGAGATCGCGGCCCAGATCGCAGAGCGCAAAACTGCCAAGATCGTTATGATCGCAGGTCCTTCTTCCTCTGGAAAGACAACATTTTCCCATCGGTTGTCCGTACAGTTGGAGGCTATTGGCTTAAAGCCGCATCCAATCGCGGTAGATAACTATTTTGTCAACCGTGTGGACAGTCCAAGGGATGAAAATGGTAATTATAATTATGAGATCCTGGAATGTCTGGATGTAGAACAGTTTAATCAGGATATGCAGGCTCTTTTAAGAGGAGAGCGTGTGGAACTGCCTTATTATAACTTCAAAAAGGAGAACGGGAATACAAGGGAGATTTTCTGAAACTGGGAAAAGATGATATCCTGGTGATCGAGGGGATCCATTGCTTAAATGACCGTTTATCCTATTCTCTTCCAAGAGAGCAAGTTTAAGATCTATATCAGTGCTCTGACCCAGTTAAATATTGACGAGCACAACCGTATCCCTACGACAGATGGCCGTCTGCTGCGCCGTATGATCCGTGATGCAAGGACAAGAGGGGCGTCAGCCCAGGATACCATCCGTATGTGGCCATCTGTGCGAAAGGGAGAAGAGGAAAATATTTTCCCCTATCAGGAAGAGGCAGATGCTATGTTTAACTCTGCTCTCATTTATGAGCTGGCAGTGTTAAAACAGTATGTGGAGCCGCTGCTTTTGGAATTCAAAGGATTGTCCGGAATATACAGAAGCAAAGCGACTTCTTAAATTCCTGGATTATTTTATCGGGGTCAGCAGCGAGGATATACCGAAAACTCTATTTTAAGGGAATTTATCGGCGGAAGCTGTCTGGATGTGTAGGATAGCAAGTGTCCACATATGATATTTTTAATATGATATTTTTGGATTTACCCATGGACATGGCAAAGAAACTATGCTAAAATAAACAAGTTGTGAGTAAGACAGATGGTCGCTGCTGCGACACCGAGAGGACGCAGGAGAGGAAAGTCCGGGCTTCACAGGGCAGGATGCCAGATAACGTCTGGCGGGGTGACCCTAGGGACAGTGCAACAGAAATATACCGCCCGCTGCATTTGCAGCAGGTAAGGGTGGAATGGCAGTGTAAGAGACTACCGCCCGGCTGGTAACAGGCGGGGCACATGTAAACCCCATCCGAAGCAAGACCAAACAGAGAGCATATGGCGGCCCGTCAGCTTTCGGGTAGGTTGCTTGATGCTGCTGGCGACAGTAGTACTAGATAGATGACCATCCAACGACATAACCCGGCTTACCGTTTTACTCACAACCTTTGCAACGATGAAGTGCGTCTCCTTGAATGAAAGGGGACGCTTTTAGCATAAAGAAAACGTATGCAGTATACAGCGAATGGTCAGACTGCTCTCAATGAGAGAACATGCTGCGCAAAGGAGGGAATTTTATCATGACAGAAGGCGGAAAAGAAGAGATGGCATTCTTTCACTGTTAGAGGAGAGCGACACTCCATTATCTGGAACAGAACTGGCTCATCGTTTTAAGGTAAGCCGCCAGGTGATCGTTCAGGATATTGCTCTTTTGCGGGCAGAAGATAAGAAGATCCTTTCTACTTACAGGGGATATGTTCTTGACCGGGAAAGTGAAAAAAGAAAATGTATCCGGGTGTTCTGCGTCTGCCATTCTACCAAAGATACCCAGGACGAACTTCAGACCATTGTAGATTATGGTGGCCATGTGCTGGATGTGGCAGTGGATCATCCGCTGTATGGGCAGATCCGTGCAGATCTGATCATCAACAACCGCCTGGATGTAGCAGAGTTTGTAGACCGCATGAACCGCTACAATGCACAGCCTTTAAAGGTTTTGACCGGGGATTACCATTATCATACAGTGACTGCGGAATCGGAGAAAAACCTGGATTTTATTGAGCAGGAACTGCGGAAAAGGGATACTTAAAGAAGAATAGAGATAAGAAAAGTAATTGCAGGCATTAAGAAGCGCCCAACCTCACATTGTGAGGCGGGGCGCTTTATCTGGTGTAGACTCACGATTAGACTCACGAATTCCGTGCTGATGCACTCTACTGTCTGCTTGCGCAGACAATTCGTTCGTTGTCCCTATTTATTTCACAACATCCAGATCAAATCCGAAGTACTGAACAGCGTTGTTGTAGCTGATGCCCTTAACGATGGACTCTAAGGACTTCATATCTGCCGGATATTCGCCGTTTTCTACCCAGCCGCCAACCAGTGCGCAGAGAACGCGACGGAAGTACTCATGTCTGGTGTAGGATAAGAAGCTTCTGGAGTCGGTCAGCATACCGATGAAGTTGCCCAGGCAGCCTAAGTTAGCCAGGGATACCATCTGATCGGTCATACCTACCTTGTGATCATTGAACCACCAAGCGGAACCCTGCTGGATCTTTCCTGGGAATTTCTCCTGGAAGCAGCCGATGATGGTGCCGATGGAAGCGTTGTCGTTTGGATTTAAGGAGTAAATGATAGTCTTAGGAATATCATTGGTTGCGCTTAATGCATTTAAGAAATCTGCCATCTGTGCGCTTGGAGCGTAGTTGTTGATGCAGTCGTAACCGGTATCTGCGCCTAACTTGTCAAACATGTAAGCGTTGTTGTCACGCTTGCATCCGTAGTGAAGCTGCATAACCCAGTTTCTCTTGGTGTATTCTTTTGCAACGAAGAGCATGAACTCGGTCTTGTACTTTAATTCTTCTTCTCTGGAGATTGCTTCGCCCTTTAAGCCCTTAGCGATGATAGCGTTTACTTCATCCTCAGTAGCTGGAACGTACATAACATACTCTAATGCGTGGTCAGATACACAGCACTTCATGGAAGTAAAGAAATCCATACGGTTCTTTAAAGCTTCCTTTAAGGATGCGAAATCTTTTACTTCAACACCGCTGACCTTGGATAACTGATCCATGTAAGCAGCAAAGTTGGCTTCTCTACGTTCATAGCCTTGTCTGGACGCCATGCTGGCAGAACCTGTACATCAAAAGTAGTATCTTCAGCCAGTTTCTTGTGCCATTCCAGAGAGTCAACAGGATCATCAGTGGTGCAGATCAGAGTAACGTTAGACTGCTTGATCAGGTTACGGACAGTCATGGAGTCTTCCTGTAACTTAGCGTTGCACAGGTTCCATACTTCCTCAGCAGTATCGCCGTTTAAGTAGCCTTCGTATCCAAAGTATCTTCTTAACTCTAAGTGGCTCCAGTGATACAGTGGGTTGCCGATCAGTTTAGGCATTGTCTCAGCCCATGCCTGGAATTTCTCTCTGTCTGTGCCGTCGCCGGTAATGTATTTCTCATCAACACCGTTAGAACGCATCTGACGCCATTTGTAATGGTCGCCGCCCAGCCATACCTGGGTAATGTTTTCAAACTTACGGTCTTCATAGATCTCCTGTGGGTTGATATGGCAGTGATAGTCTAAGATCGGCATATTTTCTGCGTAATCATGATAGATTGTTTTGCCATGTCTGTGGATAATAAGAAGTCCTTGTCCAAAACTGTTTCATAGTGGTAAATCCTCCTTTAAAATTGGAATTTAAAAGTTTGTGGTTTTTTTTTATTAAAGCAGAGGCGATGGTTGTCCGGTTTGGGACATTAGCGCCACTGAAAACCCCCATTAAAGTATTGACAGTAGTGGTGCAAAGTGCTTCTACCTTGCTGTCAATGGATGTGATCTCCGGATCTGTACAACGTGCCAGGAGAGAATTATTATACCCGATAATACTAAGCTCTTCCGGCATGGAAATACCGGCTGTATGGGCATATTTTACGGCTCCTACGGCCAGTGAATCGTCAGAAGCCAAAACTGCGTCAAATTTCAGCCCTTCTTCTTTCAGGCTTAAAAGAAGATCCCTGGAATTTTCAAAACTCTTGGAACATTGATGAATCATGGAGTCCTCAACCGGGATACGATTTTCTTTCAATGCTGCTTTGTAGCCCTCCATCTTATTAACACCGCTGTAGGAAACGCTGGTGTAAAGATAAAGGATACGGCTGTGTCCTGAATGGATCAGCTGTAATGTGGCATCATACATAGAGGCATAATCATCACAGACAGTACTGTAGATATTCTTTCCTTCCAGATAACCGTTTACTAACATTACAGGAAGTCCGTCTGCGGCAGCTTCTATAATATAATTATTATCCCGGGAACGCATTTCCACAAATTTGGAACCTGCCAGGATAATAGCATCCACGCGCTTGGAGCGAAGCAGATTAAAATACTTCTGTTTTACATCCAGGTCGTAACCGGTACAGCAGAGGATAGAATCATAATTATGACTGCGCAGTTCCCGCTCCAGATAGTAGATCGCCTCAGCAAGATAAGGATCAGAAGAGTCAGAACACATGATACCGATGGTCTGCATGGTATCAAGTCCCAGTCCCCTGGCAAAACATTGGGGTATAACCCAACTCATCCATTACAGCCAGAACCTTCTTGCGGGTGCGTTCACTTACGTTGGGATTGCCGTTGAGTACACGGGAAACCGTAGCAATGGAAACGCCTGCGCGCTCAGAAACGTCATATATATTCATTCAGTAATCCACCTCACATTCTGTAAGCGCTTACACGCTAAGTCTATTATACATACTACTAATAAAGATTGCAACAGTTTTCTATTGACTTCTGTGTAGAAAATAGGTAGAATGATTGTAAGCACTTACAAAGTGATCTGTAGTTAAAATAAATCAAATGTATTCCGGAATCTTTTGCAACAGATTTTATTTTGGGAAGGTTTCCTGAGTACAAAAACAAAGATAGGAGATTAAAGACCATGCAGGACATTGTCAAGATCAATCAGAATGATAACGTTGCCGTTGCTCTTCGTCCTTTAAATGAAGGAGAGACCCTGGATGTAGCAGGAGAAAAGGTAACTCTGGTCCAGGATATCCCACAGGGACATAAATTTGCCCTTCGTGCCATTGCACAGGGTGAAGAGGTAGTTAAATACGGTTTCCGTATCGGCTACGCAAAGAAGCTATTGAAAAGGCGCATGGGTACATGTTCATAATGTAAAGACCGCTTTAGGCGATGTTCTTTCTTATGAGTATAAACCAGAAGGAAGCAAGGACGTAGAGCCATCTGGGCATGTATACTTTGACGGCTACCGCAGAGCAGACGGAAAAGTCGGTATCCGTAATGAGATCTGGATCGTTCCAACTGTTGGCTGTGTAAACTCTATTGCAAAGGCTCTTGAGACTGCTGCAAAGAAGTTTGTAGGCGGAAATGTAGAAGATATCATTGCATTCCAGCATCCATATGGATGTTCCCAGATGGGTGATGACCAGGAAAACACCAGAAAAGTTCTGGCAGACATGATCCATCATCCAAATGCAGCAGGTGTTCTGGTATTAGGACTTGGCTGCGAGAACAGCAATATTCCTGTATTAATGGATTACATTGGCGAGTATGATGAGCAGCGTGTTAAATTCTTACAGTGCCAGGATGTAGAAGATGAGATGGAGACCGCTATGGGTATCCTGGAAGAACTGGCAACCTATGCAAACGCATTCTCCAGAGAGAAGATCGACGCAAGCGAACTGATCATCGGTATGAAGTGCGGTGGTTCTGACGGACTTTCCGGTATCACTGCAAACCCTGTAGTTGGTGCTTTCTCTGATCTGTTAGTAAGCAAGGGCGGAACTACTATTTTAACAGAGGTTCCGGAAATGTTTGGTGCAGAGACTCTGTTAATGAACCGCTGCGCAACTCCGGAGCTTTTGACAAGACCGTAGCTCTGATCAACAACTTCAAGAACTACTTTACCAGCCACAACCAGACTATTTATGAGAACCCATCCCCAGGTAACAAGAAGGGCGGTATCTCTACTCTGGAGGATAAATCCTTAGGATGCACCCAGAAGTCAGGAAGTTCTTTAGTAAAGGGTGTATTAGAGTATGCGGAGCCAGTTAAGGTTAAGGGATTAAACCTCTTAAGCGCACCTGGAAATGACCTGGTAGCAGCAACTGCGCTGGCAGTATCCGGCGCTCATATGGTATTGTTTACTACCGGCCGCGGCACTCCGTTTGCTTCCCCTGTTCCAACTGTAAAGATCTCCAGTAACTCCAAGCTTGCAGGACACAAGTCCAACTGGATCGATTTCAATGCGGGACAGATGGTAGAGGATAAGACCAAAGAAGAACTGGCACAGGATCTGTTAAACTATGTATTGGAAGTTGCTTCCGGACGCAAGGTTAAATCAGAAGCAGCCGGTTTTCATGATATGGCAATCTTCAAACAGGGTGTAACTCTGTAAGTATTAGTGAACAAAACAGTTACGGTTCATGCGTTGCATGACCGGCAACGGAATTTGATCTGACTGTGCCAGGAAAACAAAAGCGCATCTTGTAATCTGTTTCAGGATGCGCTATACTAAAAGAAGAAAATCGTATATGCGTATAAGAAACATATATACGACCAAATACAAAAGACATATATGATCGACAGAACCTGATGCAGGAGGAACATAAATGAAATTAAACCGGACAACGCTGCGCACAGTGGATATACTGAAAATGGTTTCCAAAAGCCGGATGGTATTACACTGGATGAAATCTGTGAGAAGTTAGAACTTCCAAAGACCAGCGCCTATGACATTATCACAACACTGGCACATACAGGTATGGTCCATGTGGTAAAGGGCAGAAGCAGCGTTATACCATCGGACTTACTGCTTATCGTGTAGGAATTAATTATACAAATAACCTGGATTTTATCGGTACCATTGATCCTGTATTAAAAGCTTTTGCGAAAGAAGTGGGAAAGACCGTATTCTTTGGAGTGCGTTCAGATGACTCTATTGTTTACATCTGTAAATTTGAGCCGGAAAATCCCATTATCACAACAGCGACTGTAGGAACCAAGAACCCATTGTACTGTACTTCCCTTGGAAAGGCCATTATGGCAAATATGGAGCAGGAAGAGCGGGATGCCTTAGCAGACCGGATCAATTTCCGTCCCCATACCCAGCGTACTATTCAGGACAAGACTCATTTCATAGAAGAACTGGATCGGGTCCGGGAAAATGGATACGCCTTTGACGCAAGGGAGTTGGAGGAACATATGGAATGTGTAGGTTCCCCTGTTTTCGGCCCGGATGGGAATGTGATCGGGGCCATCAGTGTGTCCAGTCTTTACAAGCCTACAGAGGATTATGACGCCTTAGGAAGGCTGGTTTGCGAGAAGGCAAAAGCGCTTTCAAGACTTTTGGGATTTTGGGTAAATAAAACAGGATAAAAGATAATAATTTATCTGTTTTGCTGTTGACAAATCAGTTGGTAACTATTAAAATTTAAGTATAAATCGTAAATATGAAATTAATTCGTATTTACGAACCTCATCGAAAGAAGGAGAAGAAAAATGAAAAAGAACATGTTTTAGCAAGACTGAAAGAAGACTGCCTGGTTGCTGTAGTACGTGCAAAGAATTATGAGCAGGGTGAGAAGGTAGTAGATGCTATTATTGAAGGTGGCATCAACTTTATCGAGCTGACCATGACTATGGATGACGGTGATCCAGTAGGCTTCATCAAGAAGATGGCTGACAAGTATAAAGACAATGACAAGATCGTGATCGGTGCTGGTACCGTTCTGGATCCAGAGACTGCAAGAGCTTGCATCTTAGCAGGTGCTAACTACATCGTAAGCCCAGGCTTAAATGTAGAGACCATCAAGCTTTGCAACCGTTACAGAGTACCAATGCTGCCAGGCGTTATGACTCCAAGCGAAGCTATTACCGCTATGGAAGCTGGATGCGATGTAATCAAGATCTTCCCAGGAAATATCGTAGGACCTGCAGCTATCAGCTCCTTCAAGGGACCTCTGCCACAGGGTGAGTTCATGCCATCCGGCGGTGTTGACGTAGACAACGTTGATAAGTGGATCCATGCTGGTGCATACGCAGTTGGTACCGGAAGCAGCCTTACAAAGGGCGCTAAGACTGGTGATTTCGCAGCTGTAACTGCAAAGGCTCAGGAATTCGTTAAGGCTGTAGCAGCAGCAAGAGCATAATTGTTAATAAATTTCTTACAGTTCAGCCATGCGCTGAACTGTAATATCAATTTTCACATATCTTAAGGAGAATATTAAAATGGCAAAGATTGTTACCATGGGCGAGATCATGTTAAGATTATCTACCCCAAATAATGAAAAATTTATCCAGGCAGATGAGTTTGATGTAAACTACGGCGGCGGCGAGGCTAACGTAGCTGTATCTTTAGCTAACTATGGTCATGACGTACAGTTCGTTACTGCAGTACCAGCTAACCCAATCGGTGAGTGCGCAGTAGCGGCTTTAAGAAAATACAATGTAGGTACAAAGTACATCGCAAGAAGCGGTGAGAGACTGGGAATTTACTACTTAGAGACCGGTTCTGCAATGAGAGCTTCCAACGTAGTTTATGACCGTGCACACAGCTCTATCTCTACTGCAACTGCAGATGAGTTCAACTTCGATGAGATCTTTGCTGATGCTGACTGGTTCCACTTCACCGGTATCACTCCAGCTGTCAGCGATGCAGCAATCGAACTGACTGAGGCAGCTTTAAAGGCAGCTAAGGCTCACGGCGTAACTGTTTCCGTAGACTTAAACTTCCGTAAGAAACTGTGGTCTTCCGAGAAGGCTCAGAAGGTTATGACCAACCTGATGCAGTATGTTGACGTTTGCATCGGTAACGAAGAGGATGCAGAGAAGGTTCTTGGCTTCAAGCCAGGCAACACTGATGTTACTTCCGGAGAACTGGAATTAGCTGGATACGTTGACATCTTCAATCAGATGGCTGACAAGTTCGGATTTAAGTACATCATCAGCTCCTTACGTGAAAGCCACAGCGCTTCCAACAATGACTGGTCTGCTTGCATCATGGACGGACAGACTCGTGAATTCTACCACTCCAGAAAGTACCACATTGCTCCAATCGTTGACCGTGTAGGCGGCGGCGACTCCTTCGCAGGTGGTCTGATCTGCGGTCTGGCTGATGGCAAGGATATGAAGGCAGCTCTGGAATTCGCAGTAGCAGCTTCCGCATTAAAGCACACCATCCCTGGAGACTTCAACCTGGTAACCCGTGCAGAAGTTGAAACCTTAGCAGGCGGCGACGGTTCAGGTCGTGTACAGAGATAATTACTCTTCTTAAGAGTTAAAATTAAGACCGAAAGGCCTGTTTGGAAATAGCGTTCCTGGAATGTATTTTCAGACAGGCCTTTCTTTAGAAATTTTCTTTAATAATACGTTTATGAAAATTTTTAAACTTCAGGAGGATATGAAAATGGGAGAGATAAAAGGAAGAACATTTGACCTGCTGACATTAGGTCAGCTTCTTTAAGACTGTCACCACCAGACAATGACCGTCTTTCCAGAGGTGATACATTTGTAAAACAGGTAGGCGGTGCAGAATTAAACGTAGCAGTTGGTGCGTCTCTGTTAGGCCTTCATACCGGTGTTATCTCCAAACTTCCGTCACATGATATCGGCAGCTTTATGAAAGGTAAGATCCGTTCCTTTGGTGTCAGTGATGACTTTTTATGTATGATCATTCTCCATCAGCCCGTGTAGGTATTTATTACTATGAAAACGGTGCATACCCAAGAAAACCAAAGGTTATTTATGACCGTATGAACAGTTCTTTCTTTACTCTGGATATTGATGAGATCCCGGAGGAAGTATACACAGCTTCCAAGTGTTTCCATACCACCGGTATTACTCTGGCTCTTAGTGAGAAGATCAGAGAGACTACCATTGAGATGATCAAACGTTTCAAAGAAGCAGGAACCCTGGTTTCTTTTGATGTAAACTTCCGTGGAAACCTGTGGACGGGTGATGAAGCAAGAGAATGCATTGAGCGTATCCTTCCTTATGTAGATATCTTCTTCTGCTCTGAAGATACTGCAAGACTGACCTTCTTAAAGACTGGTACAGCAAAAGAAATGATGAAGAGCTTTACAGAAGAATATCCGATCTCTATCGTAGCTTCCACCCAGCGTATCGTACACAGCCCGAAACGCCATACCTTTGGTTCTGTGATCTATGATGCAGCAAGAGATACTTTCTACGAAGAAGAGCCATATCGTGACATTGAAGTAGTAGACCGTATCGGTAGTGGTGATGCTTATATTTCCGGCGCTCTCTACGGCCTGTTAAGCAGCGGTGGTGACTGCCAGAAGGCAGTTGCTTTTGAAATGCCACAGCAGCTGTAAAGAACACCATTCCTGGAGATCTTCCATCCTCTAACCTGGAAGAAATCGAGACCATTATCAAGGCCCATAATCAGACCGGACCACAGAGTGAGATGGCAAGATAATAAAAGCCTGTTAAAAGGTTTCAAAACTATATTGTATATAAAAAGGAGCTTTCCTGTAATTATATGGGAAGGCTCCTGTTTTGTTGTAGAGATTTAAAAAGACTTAAGAAAAGCTTTATTGGATGTAAGGGGAATATAGTATATAATGAACGCAGAGAAAACAAGCGGCTGCGTCAGCAGACATTTGTTTTTCTCAAGTCATTAACGAAGGTTCCGCCTGCGTCAGCAGGCAGTGGAGCGCGTCAGCACGGGAACCTGAGTATTAGAGCACAGTTAAAGAAATGATCTTTGTTATAGAAAAGGAGAAATCATATTGAGAAAATATCATTTATACGCAGCAGTATTATGCAGCGCAGCAGTTTTAGGCCTTGGCGGATGCTCCAATAAAGTGGATGCGGCAACCACATTGCCTCTTGTAAATGAGTCAAGACCAGTGGTGGTAGAGTCTGAAGAACCTACTTCTTCTGCAGAAGAGACTACCGTTGTAGAAACTGTAAGCGGCACGATCGAAAGTGCAGAAGAGCAGCCAGAGCAGGCAGAAGACTCTGTATGCCTGTTTGGACCGGCTACCCAGATGGAAGATGGCAGATTATCCATTGACAGTCAGGCAGATCAGGGATATCAGGGAGAAGTGATCTTAAATGTTTCCCAGGAGTCTACTTATGTATTAGACGCAGTTTCCGGTCTTCCAATAGAGCTTTCTGATATTAAAGACGGAGACACCATCTACGCTTACATCGGACCGGCAATGACCATGAGCCTTCCGCCAATGACCAATGCGACGATGATCTTTGCCAATGTTCCGGCAGATTTTAAGGTTCCGGACTATGTAACAGTTAAATCAGTAGTGACAGATGCAGCTTCTTCCCAGTCTGTACTGACTGCTATGGACGGCACAGAATATACATTGGCAGATGACTGTGGGATCGTACCGTATCTTACCAGAAATATTGTTACGTTAGATGACCTGACTCAGGGCAGAAAAGCAGTGGTATGGTCTGATGGAGAGAATACAGCAACACGGATCATGGTATTTGCAGAATAAAAATTGAATGAAAGAATTAAGGGACGCACCGGTTGGCGCGTCCCTTTGCTATCTAGTTTCCACACTCAATACTGATCTCATTAAATTTCTTAAGGATATGATCAATGGTAGTAGCGTCTTTTTCTGCGCCTGCTTTATCGATCACTGCATGTCCCTGGTGCATCATTAACAGTCTGTCACCATATTCCACAGCAAAGCGGAGATTGTGGGTGACCATAATGGTAGTCAGGTTCTTTTCACGGACTACTTTGTTGGTCAGTTCCATGATCGTTTCCGCAGTTTTGGATCCAGAGCAGCAGTGTGTTCATCCAGGATCAGGAACTCAATAGGAGTCATAGTGGACATTAAAAGTGCCATTGCCTGGCGCTGTCCGCCGGAGAGAACGCCTACTTTTACGTCCATTTTATCTTCCAGTCCAAGGCCAAGGGAGCGGAGAGATTCGCGGTAGAATTCCAGGCGCTGTTTGTTGGTTCCAGGACGGAGATTGAAGGCTTTGCCCTTATTATCTGCTAAAGCCATGTTCTCTGCAATGGTCATAGAAGGGCAGGTTCCCATAGACGGGTTCTGGTAAACGCGTCCAATGCGGCGCTGACGCTTGTATTCCGGCATTTTGGTAATGTCTTCGCCACCGATGATAATACGGCCGTCATCTAAGGGATACTTCCGCAGATGATATTTAAAAGAAGTTTTACCGGAACCATTGCTTCCTACTACGGATACAAACTGGTGGTCTTCAATGGTTAAGTTAAAATCATTAAACAGGCACATTTCATTTACTGTACCTGCGTTGTAATATTTATGGATGTGTTTTAATTCAAGCATGGCTCTTTACCTTCTTTCCGCCGGAAGGGCTTACTACAAGGATGATCAGGAATAATACAGAAGTGATCAGCTTCAAGTCGGATGCAGTGACAGGAATGGAAAGGTCCAGTCCTGCAATGTGCAGGTCATTTAACAGCAGCGCAATGGATACGCAGGCTTTGTATACAATGGAACCGATGATAACAGCAGTAGTAGAGCGGATAAATCCAACTCTTTTTAACAGCTGGGTTCCGATGATCACATTTGCAAGGCCGATGACCATGGTACCAGTACCGATGGAGATCTCAAAGAAGCCTTTCTGCTGGCAGTAAACGCTTCCTGCAAGAGCTGCAAAACCGTTTGCAATAGCAAGACCTACGATCTTTACAAGGCCTTTGTCTTTTGCAAGAGAAGTGACCAGTACGTCATTGTCACCAACTGCACGAAGCAGGTATCCGGAACGTGTCTGTAAGTAAGCGTCTAATAACACCTTGCAGATCATAACGATCACAAACAGGATAATGGTCACGATAAATGGGGATGCAGCTTCCGGCACATGAGCGGAAAGGAAGGAATTGGAAAAGATGGTTTCCTTACTAAAAATAGGAAGGTTTGCTTTTCCTGCGATCCTTAAATTAATGGAATAGAGGGCCGTCATGACAATGATACCGGAGAGCAGGTCACGTACTTTCAACTTTACGTGGATGAGACCGGTGATACAGCCGGCTAAAGCACCCACTGTAAAGGAAATGAATAATGCTGCTACAGGTGAAATGGTACCAATGAAAGGAAGCCCGTTAGCAATGCCTGCTGCAGTCACTGCAGCGCCAAGTGGGAAGGTGCCGTCTACAGACAGATCCGGGAAGTCCAGGATCTTATAAGTGATGTAAACGCCCAGAGCCATGATGGCATATACAAGGCCTTCTTCCAGAATACCGAAAATGATCGTTGTCATGATGTTCCTCCAATACTTGTGTTCCTACTAAAATTACTCTGTAATGCTGTCAAAGAGTTCAGCAGCATTTCCTGTTAAAGACTCAGGAAGAGTGATGCCAAGGTTTTCAGCTACTTTGGTGTTGCCGTAGAATGCAGCATCCTTAATGGTCTCAAAGTTTAATTCACTTGCTTTTGCTTCGCCCTTTAATACCTTTGCAGCCATTTCACCGGTCTGCTTGCCAAGTTCTACATAATCAAGACCCATAGCAGCCAGGCAGCCGATCTTTACCTGCTCGATCTCACTTCCGAATACAGGAATGTTCTTTGCGGAAGCCTTGCTTAAGATAACAGGAAGAGATGCTACTACTGTATTATCGGTCAGATTTGTGATACAGTCAACCTTTCCAATTAAAGTATCTGCTGCCAGAGGAATATCTGCAGAAGAGGAGATACCGGAGTCTACGATCTCAAAGTCATAATTTGGAGCCAGTTCCTTGTATTCTGCAATCGCAGACTCAGAGTTTACTTCGCTGGTGGTGTACATGATACCGATGGTCTTTGCATCAGGTAAGATCTCGCGGATCATCTTTAACTGCTGCTCTACAGGAAGCTTATCGCTGGTACCTGTGATCTCGCCGATTGGGGTTCCGTCTGCATTTGCCAGTTCGGCTGCAACTGGGTCAGTAACTGCGGTGAAGATAACAGGAATATCAGATTTCATAGCCACGCTATATTCAGCCTGAGCCATAGGAGTTGCGATACCACACATTAAATCTACGTTCTTTCCTGCAAATGTATTGGCGATCTGTGCGGAAGTACCGCCGTCAGCCTGTGCATTCTGATAAAGAACGGTTAAGTTCTTTCCTTCTTCAATGCCTTCTGCTGCAAGGCCTTCTAAGAAACCTTCACGGCAGTTGTCAAGAGAGCCGTGCTCTGCAAACTGGCCGATACCGATGGTGTAGGAGCCGTCTGCATCAGCGGTGTTTTCTGCTTCGCTGGAAGCTTCCTCGGAGGATGCTGCCTCAGAAGAAGGGGCTGCTGTGGTATCTGCTGCTGTAGTAGCAGTAGAAGAGGAGCTTCCGCAGCCTGTTAATAAAGCTGCGCCCATTGCTGCGGTTAAAAGGAATGCCATAGATTTTTTCATAATACTTACCTCCTGAAAATAAAATTTGAAATAATATTTTGGAATAAAAAAAGTCCCAACCACAATACGATTGTGATTGAGACGAATATGATCCGCGGTGCCACTCAAATTGACTGAAAGTCCACTTTTCACATACTAACATATGTGCTGCAAATGTAACGGGTGCAGAGTCCGTCAGTCCCTACTGAAATATTTCAAGACTGCCCTCAAAAGTCCATTCAGCTGCCTGCCTTATACCGCAATCCCACCACCTGCGGCTCTCTGTGCTAATGCATTGGAAGCTTACTCCTCTTTCTCAACGGTTTAGCTGTTAATCCGTATTTTAATACATAGGGCGGGTTTTGTCAACTGTTTTTTGCAAAGCTGTATCCGTTGCACCTGTTGTTATGAGAAATTTGAAGAAAAATTTCAGTAAATTTCAGATAATACAGTGTCCGGCTAGGTAAAAATGTGCTATACTTAAGGTAGCAAAACAAGGGAGGTCGGTCATATGAGCGATAAACATTATGTGATCACAATCGAGCGTCAGTACGGAAGCGGCGGACGTATTACAGGTATGCGCCTTGCAGAAGAGTTGGGTATTCATTATTATGATGAAGAGATCCTGAAAATGACATCAGAGACCAGTGCTATTGGAGAACAGTACTTCCGTCTTGCAGATGAAAAAGCAGGGAATAACTTATTATATCGTACAGTTACCAATATGAAGCCGGAGCTTTCCGCACCTGTAAAGGATGGACATAGGCTTACATCACCGGAAAATCTGTTCCGCTTCCAGTCTGAGGTCATCCGCAAGCTGGCAGAGTCTGAAAACTGCATTATCATTGGACGCTGTGGCAATTATGTTCTTCAGGATCAGTTAGATGATGTAGTCCGCATTTTCGTCTATGCAGATACGGTTACCAGAGTCCGCAGAGTTATGGACGTAGACAAGGTAGACGAAGAAGAAGCACTGCGCCGCATGAAGAAGATCGATAAGGAGCGCACAGAGTATCATAAATATTTCACTGGCAGAAACTGGATGGATATGGAAAATTATGACCTTCCTATTAATGCCAGCCGTATTGATTATGATCAGATGATCAAACTGATCAAAGATTATCTGAAACTTCGGGGAATGATCGACTGATCGTTATGACGATGCTCTTTGGAGATGGTAGATCCGCCTATGGATGGGGCAGCAATGTAGCAACATGAGGTAGCAGATGGATATTTTAACAGGAATACTGATCCCTTTTATAGGAACCACAGCAGGCAGCGCCTGCGTGTTCTTCCTGCGGGGAGAATTAAAGCCCGGAGTGCAGAAAGCATTTCTGGGCTTTGCTTCGGGAGTGATGGTGGCTGCTTCTGTGTGGTCCCTTCTGATCCCGGCTATGGAAATGAGTGATGGACTTGGAAGACTGGCTTTTCTTCCGGCAGTAACTGGCTTCCTTTTAGGAATGGCGTTTTTGCTGTTTCTGGATATGGTAGTTCCTCATCTTCATATGGATACGGATCAGCCGGAAGGCGCAAAAAGCAATTGGAAAAAGAGCACTATGCTGGTTCTTGCAGTGACCTTACATAACATACCGGAAGGAATGGCAGTTGGTGTGGCTTTTGCAGGTATGCTGGCAAAAAGTGAGTCCATTACACTGGCAGGCGCCATGGCATTGTCACTGGGAATTGCGATCCAGAATTTCCCGGAAGGAGCGGTTATCTCCCTTCCTTTAAAAGAAGCGGCAGGGCAGAAAAAAGCCTTTGTCTACGGTATGCTTTCCGGTATTGTAGAGCCCATCGGCGCCGGTCTTATGCTGTTATTGGCAGAAAAACTGGAGCCCTTTATGCCATATTTCCTTTCCTTTGCAGCAGGTGCCATGCTTTACGTAGTAGTGGAAGAACTGGTGCCGGAAGCATCAGAAGGGGAACATTCCAATATTGGTACCATCGGATTTGCCATTGGGTTTGCATTGATGATGGTCCTTGATGTGGCATTGGGATAATGCAGATGGTGTTACTTTCGCCATTCCACAGTCAGTTCTGCTTTTCGTCTTGGTCTTGGAGCAGGTGCTTCATCTGCGTAGCCTACAGCCAAGGCAGCATAGAGCTGGCCGTCAGCATTTAACCAGTGATTTAATTCTTCCTGAGCAAAAAACGTATTACAGATCAAAGACTTCCAAGGCCCAGTTCTGTGGCAGCCAGTGTCATGTTTTCAATGGCAGCTCCACGGACTGGGCATTGCATATTTCTGACACGTTCATCAATGGCCAGAGGCTGATCCATAGGAGAGGCCAGAGGGTTTGTGATGAAAATAATAATAGGTGCGTCTTTCATGATCTTAAGGGTTGCCCTGGCACCATCTAAATAAGGGGCACTTTCTGGGAGAAAGGGCTGTTTTCTTCCCGTTTCAGTCCTGCTTCCATGGCTTTAAGGACCTGTTCCTTTGCAGAGCCTGTTGTTACGATAAAATGCCATGGCTGCCGGTTTTAGAGGAAGGAGCCAGCATGCCGGCTTTTAATATTTCTTCTATTAATTCTTCTTTTACAGGAATGTCTTTATAGCGGCGGATGCTCCGTCTGCTTTCTATTTCTTTATCATGAGTACAGATCCTTTCATTGTATAGGATGTTGTGAGATTGTATTATTTCGGTCGCACGGTCAGTCGGCGGATATGTCCGTCTGCGGTCAGCTGCTGTAAGCTGGCAATAGCCATGACCTGGTAACCGCCGTAGGAGGCGATAAATTCTGCCTGTGAGCCGTTCAGGATCGTGGGCGATAATATGGAATACTGGCAGAAGAGAAATTTATTCCGGAAAACATGGAAATGGCTTCTTTTCCATATAAATGAAATTCGTGCTGGGATGTGCCGTTGGCACAGTAATCACAGTAGTGGCCGTTTTGGTAAATAATTCTGCCAGGGCTTCAAAATCTTTTGTTTCAAGAGCTGTGAGATATTTCTGGATAACAGGTTCCATGAAAGTTTCCTTTCTATAAAAATATTGATCCATATTTAATATACTTTTTCTGAATTGAGAAGGGCATCTGTGCCGCCGTCCACAAACATGATAATGCCGTTGACGCCTCTTGCTTCTTTTGAAATAAGGAAATTAATGGCAGAGGCGATCTCATCCGGTTCCATAAGAGTCTCTTTGCCATATTTGGTAGGAATAGGAAGGGCATTTAATGCCGTCTTTTCATCCACAGACATAGTGGCAGTCATGGATGTGTTTACGTTTCCAGGTGCCACTGCGTTGATGCGAACCCCATTTGCGGCATAAGAGGCAGAATGGCGGCGGACCCATCTGGCTAAGGCATACTTGGAAGCCACGTACAGGCGGTTACCTGTAAGAAGGTCATTTTCATCTAAATTGGAAACCAGATCCAGGATGCGAAGTTCATCTTCATTATTATTATTTAAAATATCTGCCAAGTCCATGCGCAGGTCTCCTGGGAGATAGCATTGGAAACAGTGGCTACGCAGCTGCCGCCTTTTTCTCTAAAAGATCGTAGGCCCTTTTATAATAGAAATCGTTCCGAAAAGTTTAAAGAAAGGATCAGGCGCAGATCGTGACAGGAACCGGGAACGCCGGCGCATAAGATCAGACCGTCTAAACCTTCTGGATGCAGCTCGTGTAATTCATCAATTACTTTCTGCCGTCCTTCTGGAATAGAAAGGTCGGCCTGGATATCTCCTGTTTTCCAGTCGATATTGATAGTCTCATGTCCCTGTTTTTCTAATTGACTGATCACACGCAGGCCGATCCCACCGGAACCGCCGGTAATTGCATAGACTCCCATAAGTGATCCTCCGGTTTACAAATAATTTTCTTTCTATTATAATCGAAATTGATACCAATGTAATACCCAGAATAGTGAAAAAAGGATACCAGATGAAATGCTGCATTATGAGTTAGAGAAGAAAAGGGCAGTTCTCTCTATGAAGAACTGTATCAGAAACTGAAAGAAGACATTTTAAGAGGGCGGATCCTGCCGGGGACCAAGCTGCCTTCCAAAAGGGAGCTGGCCAGGGATAATGGCATCAGCGTAAAGACAGTTTTAAGCGCCTACGAACAGTTGGTGGTAGAAGGCTATCTTTATTCCAAAGAGAAAAAAGGCTATTTTGTGGCGGCAGTGGAAGCTATGCCGGAGTATAAACCTGTAGTGGCAGAATATCCCCAACTTTACAGGGAAGATCAATGGTTTGCGGATTTTACAGCCAACAACACAGTGTATGATAAATTTCCATTTTCCATGTGGAGAAAGGTCATGAGGGAGGTGCTGTCAGAGTATGACAAAGAACTGGTAAAAAGAGGTCATTTTCTGGGAGTCCGCCAGCTGCGGGAGACCATTGCGGATTACTTATACCGCACCCGTGGAATGACCATTTCTCCTGAATGCATTGTGATCGGAGCCAGTATTGAATACCTGTATAGCCGTCTGATCAAGCTTCTGCCTGCAGACGCAGTCTATGCTGTGGAAAACCCGGGATATAAGAAAATCCCTGTGATCTATGAAGAATATGGGCTGAAGTGGAAGAGTATAGCCATGGACGATGGGGGAATCCATATGAAAAGCCTGCAAGACAGCGGGGCAGACATTATCCATGTATCCCCGGAGCACCATTATCCATTGGGAACAGTTATGTCTGCATCCAGGCGTCAGGAGCTTTTAAGCTGGGCTTCAGAAAAAGAAGAACGCTATATCATAGAGGATGATTATGACTGCGAATTCCGCTATCGTTCCCGGTCTATTCCCGCACTTGGGAGCATGGACTCCCACGAAAGCGTGATCTATATGAACACCTTCAGCAAGACCCTGACACCGGCTATCCGTATCAGCTATATGGTCCTTCCGGAGAAGCTGATGCGCCGCTACATTGATACCGCCAATTTTTACTGCAATACAGCCTCTACCTGTGAGCAGTATGCTCTGGCAAGATTTATTGAAAATGGCTATTTTGAGCGCCATTTAAGCCGTCTTAAGAAGTTTTATCATGCAGAAGGAGAACGTTTAAAGCGTATCTTAAAACAATCGGTGCTACTGCCAGCAGTCAGCGTGGACGGAGGTGAGAGCGGCACTCATCTGTTGGTAAAAGTAGATACTTCCATGACAGATACGGAGATTGAAGAGGCAGCGGAAAATATGGGTATCCATATTTCATGTCTGTCCCGGTTCTGCAGTGAGAAGAACCCGGAATATGATCATATTTTAGTGTTAAATTATTCTGATATGGATGAAAGCCGCCTGACGGAAGCGGTGAGAAGACTGGGTAATATTTTTATCCAGTGGTAAAATCTGATATCCTTTAATAGTTTTATTTTGGATATTTTAAAGATATCAGATCAGTGTTACCATGAGCCTACCGACACACAGGGAGGAATAAAGTGTTCCAAAATAAAAACTCCCTGTAGGAAAATGAGTGAAAAAAATAAGCAAAGAAACGAGGTACGGACACATGGGAACAACTTATTATTTTCTGCCTACAAGAAACTTATTTGGAGAAGATTCCGTAAAGGAAACAGGTTCCTTAATGCAGAGCCTGGGAGGAAAGAAAACTCTCATTGTAACAGACGCATTTCTGGCAAAACAGGGAATGGCCCGGATGGTTCAGGATATCTTAAAGGACTCTGGTGTTGAAAGCGTTGTATTTGGCGGGGTAGAGCCAAACCCGAAGGATGTAAACGTAGAAGCCGGTCTTAAGGTATTCAGGGAAAATGGATGCGACTCTATTATCTCTCTTGGCGGTGGTTCTTCCCACGACTGTGCAAAGGGTATCGGCATCGTAGCTTCCAATGGAGGAAACATCCGGGATTATGAGGGCGTGGACAAGTCACAAAAGCCTATGTGCCCTATGGTTGCCATCAACACCACAGCAGGAACTGCTTCTGAGATCACCCGCTTCTGTATCATTACAGATACCAGCCGTCATGTAAAAATGGCGATCGTAGACTGGAGAGTGACACCACAGATCGCCATCAATGATCCCAAGCTGATGGTAGGCATGCCACCGTCACTGACAGCAGCTACCGGAATGGATGCTTTGACCCATGCTATTGAAGCTTATGTTTCTACCAATGCAAATCCACTGACAGATGCAGCTGCTACCATGGCTATTACCATGATCACACGGTATCTGCCAAAGGCAGTCGCAAATGGAGAATACATGAAGGCAAGAGACAAAATGGCATACGGACAGTACCTGGCCGGTATCGCTTTTAACAATGCTTCCTTAGGTTATGTTCATGCGATGGCCCATCAGTTAGGTGGTTTCTACAACCTGCCTCATGGTGTGTGCAACGCTATCCTCCTTCCTCATGTAGAAGAGTTTAACTTGATCGGAAATGCAAACCGCTTCAGAGACATTGCAAAGGCAATGGGCGAAAATATTGACGGACTTTCTACTATGGAAGCAGCCAGAAAAGCCATTGCAGCCATCCGCCAGCTCAGCGAGCAGGTAGGTATCCCACAGAACCTGAGAAGTCTTGGAGTAAAAGAAGAAGACTTTGAGATCATGGCTGAAAATGCAATGAAGGACGTATGTCAGCTGACCAACCCGAGAAAGGCTACTAAGGAACAGGTAATCGGAATTTTCAAGGCTGCTTATTAATAAGGTCTGCGGGCTTTATGAAAATGGAAATGGTCTAGTGGCAAAAGGCATGAAAGACTGCAAAGAAATTGCATAAGAAAGGCGGAAAATAATATGGAAAAGGCAAAGTTACAGGAACGTTATCAGTTATTTATCGGAGGTCAGTGGAAAGATGCTTCTGACCATGAAACATTTAAAACAATCTGCCCGGCAGACGGAAGCATATTAGCAGAGTGTGCCCAGGCAACAAAGGAAGATGTAGATGAGGCAGTAAAAGCAGCATGGGAAGCTTTTAAAACATGGAAGCATACTACAGTTGCAGAAAGAGCCGCCGTTTTAAATAAGATCGCTGCCATCATTGATGAAAACAAGGAACATCTGGCTATGGTAGAGTCCATGGACAACGGCAAGCCCATCCGTGAGACACTGGCAGTAGATATCCCTATGGCAGCTGACCATTTCCGCTACTTTGCAGGCTGCATCCAGGCAGAAGAGGGAAGTGCCAATATCCTTGGCAAAGACACCTTAAGCCTGATCTTAAGAGAACCGATCGGCGTAGTAGGCCAGATCGTTCCATGGAACTTCCCATTTTTAATGGCAGCATGGAAACTGGCTCCTGTTCTTGCCAGCGGCTGCTGTACTGTATTTAAGACATCCAGCACCACACCTTTAAGCGTTCTGGAATTTGCAAGACTGGTCCAGGATGTGATCCCTGCAGGCGTATTTAACGTGATCACCGGTTCCGGCTCCAAATCCGGCCAGTATATGTTAGATCATCCGGGCTTTAGAAAACTTGCCTTTACCGGCTCTACAGAAGTAGGACGAAATGTAGCTCTGGCAGCAGCCCAGAAACTGATCCCTGCTACACTGGAGCTGGGTGGAAAATCTGCCAATATCTTCTTTGAAGACTGTGACTGGGAAATGGCAATGGACGGACTTCAGATGGGCATCCTCTTTAACCAGGGCCAGGTTTGCTGCGCAGGTTCCAGAGTCTTTGTCCAGGAAAGCATTTATGACCGTTTTGTAGAAGAGGCAGTAAAACGCTTTAATAAAGTAAAAGTAGGTCTTCCGTGGAAAGAAGAGACCCAGATGGGAAGCCAGATCGACCGCAGACAGATGGAAAAGATCTTAAAATATGTGGAGATCGGCAAGGAAGAAGGCGCAAAGGTGCTTTGCGGCGGTGTACAGGCGAAAGAAGGAGAACTGGAAAAAGGCTGCTTCCTGCGTCCAACCTTATTAGGAGATGTGACCAACGATATGCGCGTTGCCCAGGAAGAGATCTTCGGACCAGTTGCATGCATCATCAAGTTTAAAACAGAGGAAGAAGTCCTTGCCATGGCAAATGACAGTGCCTACGGCTTAGGCGGCGCTGTTTGGACCAGAGATATCAACAGGGCCCTTCGTGTGGCAAGAGGCGTGGAAACAGGACGTATGTGGGTCAACACCTACAATGCGATCCCGGAAGGCGCTCCATTTGGCGGCTGCAAGGCATCCGGTATCGGAAGAGAGACACATAAGGTCATTCTGGAACATTATACCCAGATGAAGAACATTATGATTAATATGGCAGAGGCGCCTACTGGATTTTATCCGGCATAGGATGTAAATAAAAAATGATTCCTTCCTTTTGACATTTTTGAGTTGAGAAATATAATAATTCCTGAACGAGTAGCAAACAAGCGTAAATCCAGTTTTGCTGCTCGTTTTTATGCAAAAAGAGTCAGGTGGAAAGTTTAAGATAAAAGCAAAACGAACATACATTCGATAAAGCTATAGACGGATAGATAAAAATGAGGTATAATAAGTCCAAAAGAGTCTGCGTAAGCGAAAACTTAAATGTAAAAGTTGATGGGAAAGGAAGTGGTAATATGATCTATACATGTACATATCCGTCCCCACTGGGAAATATTTTACTGGCGGCAGATGAGGTTGGACTGACTGGTTTATGGTTTGAGGGACAAAAGTATTTTGCCAAAACACTTCCAAAGAAATCATTTCACAGGAGACACCCGTTCTGATCCAGGCGAAAAATGGCTGGATGTATATTTTTCCGGAAAGAGCCGGATTTTACTCCTGCACTTCATCCTGCAGGTTCCCCGTTTCGCCAGGCTGTATGGCAGATCTTACTGCAGATCCCTTATGGACAGACTATGACATATGGAGAGATTGCAAAAAGATGGCACAGATGCAGGATGCGCCTCATATGTCTGCACAGGCTGTAGGCGGAGCAGTAGGACATAACGAAGTTTCCATTATCATCCCCTGTCATCGTGTTGTAGGAACCAATGGAAGTCTTACCGGATATGCCGGGGAATTGAAAAGAAGATCGCGCTGTTAAAACTGGAACATACAGATATGAGTGGGTTCTTTATTCCAAAGAAGGGGACTGCCCTTTAAATGGATCTTGAGATCACAGAAAATGATAAAAGAAAAAGGCACAAAAGGATGAAAATAAAACAGCAAAGGCAGATCAAAGCATTTTTAGTCAACCTGTTTGGAAAAGCAGAGGAGATATGCTGTTTCGCCAACAGGAGGAACTGCTTGATACACTGATCAGAAATACAGAAAATAAGACAAAGGATCAGATGAAAACGCTGACTCAGACAATTTTACCCCGTATAGCCCTGTACAAGGTACTGAACCAAAGTGGTCTGTCACAGGAGGATGTCTACAGGCATATGCGAAACTATATGCTGGATATCGTTGGAACAGAAAAGCATTTGTCCATGGTAAAATGGAACGGGTGCCGGGATTTTATTTTCTTTACAGCAATATTTTCCTTCGTGTTGTGCGAAGAACGGATCTGTGGGACAGTGAGCAGGCCCATGGAAAGGATTATTTTGATGTGACAATGAAAAATGCCTGTGGCATACAGCCTGTTTAGAAAATGGCTGTGAAAAGCTTTGTCCCCTGTTTTGTGATGTTGATAATGTAACATATGGTGGTCTGAAAAACTGGACTTTTCCCGTACTAAAACATTAGGTTACGGGGAGACTGCTGTGATTTTCATTTTTCAGGAAAAGATCCTGATCGGGACTGAAAAATGAGCATATAAAAGGCGTGTGGATCCTGGTATGGACTCATACGCCTTTTGTTGCTATTCATCTTGTTTCCGTATTTATGAAAACAAGTTCTCAAGATCTTGGTAAAACTGTGGATAAGAAATATTCACACATTCGGCCCCATTGATCTGTGTAACGCCCTCTGCGCAGAGAGCCGTTACTGCAAAGGTCATGGCAATGCGGTGGTCTAAGTGGCTTTCGACCACAGCGCCGTGAAGAGGTCTGCCGCCGCGGATGATCATGCCGTCCGCTGTTTCTGTTACATCAGCTCCCATAGCACTTAAATTTTCCACCATAACAGCAATTCGGTTGGACTCTTTTACCTTTAATTCTGCTGCATCCCGGATTACGGTCGTTCCCTCTGCAAAGCAGGCCATGGCAGCGATCATAGGCAGTTCGTCAATAAGAGTCGGGATAATGCTGCCGCCGATCTCTGTTCCATGAAGGGAAGAAGCGCGGACTAAAAGATCAGCAACCGGTTCCCCTTCGTCCTCTTTTACATTTAATAAAGTAAGGTCTGCACCCATAGCCCTGCATACATGAAGGATGCCGTCCCTGGTAGGATTGATGCCTACATTTTGATCAGGATCTCAGAGCCGGGTACCATAAGTCCTGCTGCAATAAAGTAGGCAGCAGAAGAAATGTCTCCTGGTACATTTACCTTTACACTGTGCAGTTCACTGGCCGGTTCAATAGTAGCAGTGGTATCTTTTGTGGTCACATGGGCGCCGAACAGATTTAACATGATCTCAGAGTGATTTCTGGATACATAAGGCTCTGTAACAGAAGTAGGTCCCTCTGCGTAAAGTCCTGCTAATAAAATAGAAGATTTTACCTGGGCAGAGGCTACTTTGGAGGTGTAGTGGATGCCGTGAAGGGCTTTTCCGTGGATCGCCAGAGGCGCGCAGCCATTTCCATTTACACTGACAATATCTGCACCCATAAGGGACAGTGGTTCCATAATACGCTTCATGGGGCGTTTCTGGATGGAAGCGTCACCTGTTAAAGTTACGTCAAAGTTCTGTGCAGATAAAATGCCGGAGATCAGGCGGGTAGTAGTGCCGCTGTTTCCGCAGTCCAGTATGGTCTCCGGCTTTTAAGACCGTGAAGGCCATTTCCATGTACCAGGACGATATCCCTCTATTTTCAATGGCAACGCCCATACGTTCAAAACAGGAGATGGTAGACAGGCAGTCAGCTCCTGTAAAAATCCTGTGATCTCGGTGGTTCCCTTTGCAAGAGAGCCGAACATCACGGCACGGTGGGAAATAGATTTATCTCCCGGAACCGTGATTTCTCCCTTTAATGGGCCTGATTTTTAAATTCCATATGTTTCCTCCCAGACAGGTAGACGTTACAGTCTTACCATTTCGTATTTATAATATTCCAGCCGTTTCCAGGCTGCGGTCATAGATGCTTCATCATAAAATTCGATCTTTAAGGCACCTTCGCCCCGTTCTCTGTTGTTATTGATACCAATATTTTTAATACTGATGCCTTTGGCTGCCAGAATAACTGCGATGGTGGAGATCGCACCTACCTCATCGGCCACATCTACAGAAAAGGCATAAGACGGTTCCACAGAACCCTTGGCCCGGTCGGTAATGGTATTTCGGTAGTCTCTGGATTTTTCAAACAGTTTATAAATCGCGTCTCCCTGATGTCCTTTTATTTCAGAAAGGATGTCCTGAAGGGAACCGATATAACGTTCTAACATATCTGCAATAGGTTCCACATTGGTCATACAGATCTGCTCCCACATTTCAGGAGAGGAAGACGCAATACGGGTAATATCCTTAAAACCGCCTGCAGCTACCCGTTTCATGGTTCCGGCAGGTGAGTCGGCATCTTTACCAGATTTACAAGGCTGGAAGCAACCAGGTGGGGCAGATGACTGATGGCAGCCACCACTTTATCATGTTCCCTGTAGTCAAGTACCAGTGGGATAGCACCTACGGTCTGGGCCACTGCGATAATACGGTTGGCATTTTCGGCATATTTTGGTGGAATATTACCGGTTTCGCTGCCGCTCTGGTCAAGGCCTTCCGGCGGTGTAACAATATAATAAGCATTTTCAAGGAGATGATCCGTTGCGTTTTCGTATCCTGTTTTTCAGAACCGGCCATAGGATGACCGCCTACAAAGCAGTCTGTAAGGCCCTGGCGCAGGATCTCTTCGTGGATGTCCGTTTTGGTGCTTCCTACATCCGTGATCAAAGCTCCCGGTTTTAAATAGGAGCGGATCTTAGACAGATACTGTGCATTGTATTCCACCGGTGTACATAAAAGATCAGGTCACATTCTTTTAACTGTTCGTCAATGCCGTCTAAAATAACATCTACAATGCCGTCTTTTTGCCTGCTCCAGCTTGGAACGGGTGCGCATATAGGCCATGATGCGGATATCCGGACGGGCTCTTTTAATGCCCTTTGCTAAGGAACCGCCGATAAGGCCAAGGCCGATAAAGGCAATGGTTGTATCATTCATGGTAAATTTTTCCATTTTAAAATCGCTCCTTACATATAGAATGTTCTATCGGAGATACAGAATCACCTGAAAACCTTCACAAAGATAGATGTCCTCTCGGAGTCTTTCCTGCACCTGCTTTTGTGGCCGATTTTCCGCCAGTAGCACCCGAATTTCATCAACGTACGCACCGCGTACGCCTCAGAAATTTGGGCACAACTGACAAAAATCTTCTCACAAAATCAAGCACAGAAAGATTCCGAGAGAACATAAAGGTTTTCAGGTGTTTGGGCTGTGAATGATAGGTGACTATCTGGTTATCTGGCTTCAAAAGTTCTGCCAGCCAGATCCACATATGGCTTTAAGTCAGCCATTAATTTGTCAAATGCATCAAAGGTAAGAGACTGAGGACCGTCAGAAAGGGCTTTTGCCGGATCTGGATGAACCTCGATCATCAGTCCGTCGGCACCTACTGCAACTGCAGCCTTTGCAAGAGGTTCTACATAGGCTCTTACGCCGGTTGCATGGCTTGGATCTACGATCACTGGAAGATGACTCTTCTGGCGGATCACAGGAATCGCACTGATATCCAGGGTGTTTCTGGTAGAAGTTTCGTAGGTGCGGATACCACGCTCACATAAAACGATGTTTGGGTTTCCTTCTGAAATAATGTATTCAGCTGCATTCAGCCACTCATCTATGGTAGCACATAAGCCGCGTTTTAACAATACAGGCATTCCTGATTTTCCGGCTTCTTTTAACAGCTCGAAGTTCTGCATATTTCTTGCGCCGATCTGGAGCATGTCTACATATTTAACAGCAGCTTCAATGGCATGGGCGCTGGTAACTTCACAGATCACGTTCAGTCCGGTTGCTTCTCTGGCTTCTTTCATATATTTTAAGCCTTCTTCTTCCAGTCCCTGGAAAGAGTATGGGGAAGTACGGGGCTTGTAAGCACCGCCGCGAAGGAAGGTAGCCCCAGCTTTCTTTACAGCGAAAGCAGTGGAAAGCAGCTGTTCCTTTGACTCAATAGCGCAGGGACCTGCCATAACAGTCATGGTTCCTGGTCCGATGTGGGTGTTGCCTACAGGAATAATGGAGTCATCCGGGTGGAATTTTTGTTGACCAGTTTGTAAGACTCTGTGACAGCAACGACCTTGTCAACACCTTCGCTCATTTCAATATTGCTTCCGGCAAGTCTGCTCTTATCACCTACAACACCAACGATCGTGACCTGGGAACCTTCAGAAAGATGGGCCTGAAGTCCTTTTGACTCAATGAGGGAAGTTACTTTTCAACAGCTTCTTTGGAAGCCTGTGGTTTCATAATAATGATCATAGTCTGTTATACTCCTTATCCGCATAATGGTTTCTTGTATATCGGCTCTGTATGTTAGATGCCCCTTTTACCAGATATCGGATTGCGGTGAGCATGATGTGCTTTTCAATCCAGGTATCTCTTAACTTGCAGACAGTTTAATACATAAAAGCGTAAAAGTCAACACTTTAATGCTTTAAACTTTTACGCTTTTATGTAACTCATGCTATAAATAGCGGCCGGTCTGGCTGTTTGGATCTTTGCAAGCTGTTCCGGTGTCTCGCAGGCAACGATACGGCCGCCGTCTGCTCCGCCTCCAGGTCCCATATCAATAATATAGTCAGCATTGCGGATCACATCCAGGTCATGTTCAATGACCACAACAGTTGCTCCATTTTCGATCAGGGTCTGAAATACCTTAAGGAGAGTCTGCACATCCAGAGGATGCAGCCCAATGGTAGGTTCATCAAAGATAAACAGGGAGTCATTTTGCAGCTTGCCCATTTCGCTTGCCAATTTCAGTCTCTGGGCCTCACCGCCGGAAAGACTGGGTGTTTCTTCTCCTAAAGTCAGGTATCCAAGTCCAAGCTCTTTTAACACAGTGAGCCGCTGTTTTACCAGTTTGAGGTCATCGCAGGCTTCAAGGGCTGTATGGATGTCCATGTCCATAAGTTCCGGGAGAGAAACACTTTGCCCTTTTATTCGTGTATTTAATAAGAGATGCCTCTTTGGAATATCTGGAACCTCTGCACTCCGGGCATGGAATGTCCACATCGGGCAGAAACTGTACGTCCAGGCTGACCTGGCCGGTGCCGTCACATACGGGGCAGCGAAGCTTTCCTGTATTATAGGAAAAATCACCAGCTTTATATCCCATGTTTTGGCATCTGCCGTTTTTGCAAATACTTTTCGCAGTTCATCGTGGACATTGGCATAAGTAGCAGCAGTGGAGCGGACATTGATGCCAATAGGAGTTGCATCGATCAGTTTTACCTGGGAAATACCTGCCGGGTCCACAGAAAGGACATGGGAAGGCAGAGGCGTTTTGCAATAGCTGCCTCTATGCCGGGAACAAGGCTTTCCAGAATAAGAGTGGTCTTTCCAGAACCGGAAACACCGGTTACAACGGTAAGACGGCCTTTGGGGATATTTACCTTAAGTGGTTTTACTGTATGGATGGCACCGGTAGAAAGGGAGATGGCCCCATGTTCAAACAGGTCATTTTCCTGGATCACCGGACGCAGGCGTTTGGCGTATCCCGGCTTTAGAAAAGCACCGATGCGGGATACTTTATTTTCCACAATATCAGAAATAGTCCCTTCTGCGATCACCTGTCCCCTTTGCGCCTGCTTCCGGCCCCATTTCAATGAGCCAGTCTGCATGGGATAAGATCTGTGTGTCATGGTCTACTAAAATAACGGAATTTCCGTCAGCGATCAGATCATCCATAACCCTGTCAGTCCAACGATATTTACCGGGTGGAGTCCAATGGACGGCTCGTCCAGTACATAGAGGACACCTGTGGTTCGGTTTCTCACGGCTCTGGCTAACTGCATTCTCTGGCGCTCCCCTGTAGAAAGAGTAGAAGCAGCCCGGTCTAAGGAGAGATAGCCAAGTCCCAGCTCCATAAGCCGTTTTGCAGCTGTCTGGAAGGAGTCGCAGATGCTTTCTGCCATTGGCACCATTTCCGCTGGGAGAGAACTGGGAACATTGTCCACCCATGTGATCAGCTGGGATAAGGTCATTTCACAGGCTTTATCAAGAGTGATCCCCTGTAATTTCGGCGCTCTGGCCCGTTCATTTAAACGGGAACCATGGCAGTCCGGGCATGCATCTTCTTTTAAAAACTTCTCCACCCGCTTCATACCTTTTCATCTTTTACTTTGGAAAGAGCATTTTCTACGGTGTAGACAGCGTTAAAGTAGGTAAAATCCAGTTCTCCTGCCTGATTGGAGTTTTGGCGTGATAGAAAATATGTTTTTCTCAGCAGGTCCATGGAAAACGATGTCTTTTCCTTTTCTGTTAATTCCTTAAAAGGCACATCGGTGCGCACACCCATTTCCCGGCATACATCGGTCATCAAAGACCACATAAGAGTATTCCAGGGAGCCACAGCCCCTTCGTCAATGGTTAAGGAGTCATCTGGCACCAGGGTATTTAAGTCTACGGTGCGAACCGTTCCCGTTCCATTGCAGGTGCGGCAGGCTCCCTGGCTGTTAAATGCCAGTTCCTCTGCAGAAGGAGCAAAAAGTGGATGCCGCATTCAGGGCAGACCAGTTCTTTTCCGGCAGCCACTGCCAGTGTGGGAGCCAGATAATGTCCATTTGGACAGCAGTGGGAAGCCAGACGGGAATACATCAGGCGCAGGCTGTTTAAAAGTTCTGTACCGGTTCCAAAGGTGCTTCGGATGCCGGGAACGCCGGGACGCTGATGCAGGGCGAGAGCAGCGGGAACATGTAAGATCTCATCCACACTGGCTTTGGATGCCTGGGTCATGCGCCTTCTTGTATAGGTAGAAAGAGACTCCAGATAGCGTCTGGAGCCCTCTGCATATAGTACGCCTAAAGCCAGAGAGGACTTTCCGGAGCCGGAGACACCGGCAATGGCTACGATCTGGTTTAAGGGTACGTCTACATTGATATTTTAAGATTATGCACCCGGGCGCCGCGGATCTGTATTTTCTGTATATTGCTTTTAAAGGTTTTATTTTCAGACATAAAATGTGCATACCTTTCTCATTATTCTGCAACTATTTTAACAATCTCCGTAAGGAATTGCAAGAAAAGCAGACCGTCACATGACGGAACCGTAATTCAATTATGACAAAACTGTCATTTTAGAGTCATGATCATTTAATTTTGTATGTATAAAATAAAATACAAATGAAGGAGGAAAAATTATGGCAGCAGCAATTGGATTTTTAATGATCATCGTGATCGTAGCCCTTCTTTAAAGGGGAAAATGTCACCTATTGTAGTATTGGCTATCGTCCCAACCATCTCAGCCCTGATCCTGGGGTTTGTTCCTACAGACATTCTGGGATTTATTGCAGATGGCATTAAGACAACTACCAGTAATGGTATTTTGTTTATTTTTCTGTTATTTATTTTGGGGTTTTGTCTGATACAGGATTGTTTGACGTGATCGTAAACTGGCTTGTAAAAGGCTGGAAATAATGTGATCGCAGTTACTGTGGTAACTGCAATGATCGCAACCATTGCCCATTTGGATGGAACCACCGCTGTAACAGTTCTGATTACGATCCCGGCAATGTATCCAGTATACAAGAGAATGAATATTGATGCCCGGATCTTACTGTGTATTACCGGAGCCTGTATGGGTGTCATGAATCTGCTTCCATGGGGCGGACCTACAGCAAGGGCGGCAACTGTACTTCAGATGGACGCAACAGAGTTGTGGCATATGCTGATCCCGCTTCAGATTGTTGGTCTGGTCATGAATAGTGTGATCGCCGTTTTGCTTGGAATGTACGCGGTAAAAAGGGTGCCGGTGCAGGAAAAGGTATAGAAGTTGAGACAAATGAAAAGAAAAGGCAGAAACAGAAGCACTGAAAAATCCAGAGGATATCTGATCTTTAATTTCCTTCTTACGGTTGCTGTGATCGCAGCATTATCAACTGGTGTAGGAAAATCCTATGTGATCTTTATGTTAGGACTTTGTGTTTTACTGGCAGTAAACTACCCGGATCAGAAGATCCAGGATAAACTGGTAAAGAAGCATGCTCCGGCAGCACTGATCATTTCAGCAACCTTGTTTGCGGCAGGCGCTATGGTAGGTATTTTTGATGGAACAGGAATGCTGGAAGCAATGGCAAATGCGATCATGGCGGTCATTCCTGCAGCTATGGGAAAATACATCCACATTATTTTGGTATCCTTGCCCTTCCTTTTGGCCTTTGTGTGGGAACCGATGCATATTTTACGGCATCATGCCTCTGGTCATGCAGGTTGGCGAAACATACGGGGTTGCATCCCTGAACACAGCACTTACCATGCTGATCGGAAAGAATCTGGCGCTAATGGTAAGTCCCCTTGTCCCGGCTACTTATCTGGCTATCGGATTGACAGGAACAGAATTAAAGGATCATATGAAATTCAGCATTCCGCCCTATTATGTGGTAAGCCTGATCATGTTAGTACTGGGAGTAATTTTAGGGATCATAAGTTTATAAGAGACAGTAAGACCATAAAAGCATAGTAAGAACACAAAGACCATAACCGGCTGTGAGAAAAAGCCAGCCGGTTATGGTCTTATTTTATATATTTGCTATACTCTTTTATAGGTACAAATGCGCTTGAAAGAGCAAAAATAGAATGGGGAAATGAACATGAATACGGAAGAGATATTGATGGTAGATGATGAAAGAGCAATCCGTCTGGCTGTACGGACGGCTTTGACCAGGGAAGGAATGCATGTAACAGAAGCAGCTGATGGCAGTACAGCGTTAGATTTACTAAAACAGAAACATTTCGATCTGGTGATTCTGGATGTGATGATGGAAAATGTCAGCGGCTATCAGGTATTACAGACTATGCGGGCTTGGGGAGATCATACACCGGTGATGATGCTTTCTGGAAAGTCAGATGAGATGGACCAGGTGCTGGGGCTGGGATTCGGGGCAGACAGTTATCTGACAAAACCATTTCATACTTCTGTGCTGATACAGACAGCAAAAGCATTGATCCGGAGAAACCAGATATACAGTCAGGCATCGGAAGCAAGGATCCATAAAGGTCCCTTTGCTGTGGACACTTTGAAAATGGAGTGTTTAAAAACGGAGTCTCTCTGAATTTTACAGCAAGGGAACAGGCGCTATTCCGCTTTCTGTTAGAGCATCCGGGACAGGTATTCACAAAGGCACAGCTTTACAGCCAGGTGTGGAATGAGGCAGTGGTAGATGATAATACGATCACGGTTTATATTAAGCGGATCAGAAGCAAGATCGAGGAAAATCCAAAAGAACCTAAATATTTAAAAACAATACGGGGAATCGGATATATGCTGGAGGTCTGATAAAAATGAAATGGATCAAGGAAACAAAAGGAAAAGACAGGCAGCAATAGGCGCTGTTTTTCTGGTAGTGTTTCTGTCACTGGTTATGGCATTATCCTGTGCAGAATTTTATAAGCGTTATAAAGAGCAGGTAATCCATACAGAGGAAAGCCAGCTGCTTACCATAGCCGGGATCATAGGAAATAATCTTGACATGTTCCTTAATGAACAGCTGGAGCAGATCGACCTTTTACTCATCAGAAAATGGGCTTTTAGGGAAAAAATGCAGATGAACCGGAAAATATCCTATTTTCTGGATAAAAATGAGAAATTGTATAACTGGATCCGTCTGATATGTCCTGATGGCAGGCAGATCCTTTATAAAGCAGGTACAGAGCCTTTTACGAAGCTGCTGAGGCAGAACATACTCCGGCGGGACATGCCACGAATGCACAGATCACGGGAAAAAGATATCAGAAGAAACAGGCTGGTATGAAATGTACATAGAAAAGCAGGTTGAAGCAAATGGAGCTGTTTATGATCTTGTTCTTTCTATGGATCTGGAACAGCTGTACCGTCAGATCGTAGAGCCTGTAAAGATCGGAAAGGGCGGATACTCTATTGTTAAGGACCAGGATACCTATATTATCATGCATCATGTAAAAGCCAGATTGGTCTGGAGGCATTAGAAGACCGGCAAAAATGTATACACAGTTGGATCTGGATGATCTGAAACAATGGCTGGAAAGACAAAATAAAGAAGATAAGGGCGCAGGCCTGATCCATACTTATATATGGGATAATCCGGAACTAAAAGCAGTAAAAGAGTGGCTGCGTTTCAGGCGATCTATATTCAGGGAGAACGTTGGATCGTGAATTCTACGATCCCTTTAACAGAGCTTTCCCAACCTTTAGATACTATGATGGAGATCCTGGTGGGGATCGCTGTTTTATATATGGTGCTGCTGATCACGGCAACGGTATACATTCTTTATAACCGGTTCCGTACCATATCACAGTACAGGGAAATAGCGTACCTTAAGGAAATAAACCAGGGAATGGAGATGGTGGCAAAGAAAAATGATGAGATCCGCCATTACCAGAGAATACAGTCTCTTGGCATGATGGCAAGCCATATAGCACATGAATTTAATAATTATCTGACCCCGGTCCTGATCTATTCGGAACTTCTGGAGAACGATGATACCATATCAGAAGAAAACCGGCAGATGATCCATGAGATCACAGATTCCGTAGATAAGGCATCAGATCTGTCAAAAAGCTGCTGGCATTTTCAAGACAGGATACAGGGATCCGGTTAGAACGGCTGGATTTTGCACAGGAAGTAAGAAAGGCCATGTCAGTAGTACGACAATTGGTTCCGGCAGCCATTACATTAAAAACAAAAATTCCTGATACACCTCAGTATGCTCTTGTAAGACAAGGAATGGCAGAACATATCCTGATGAATCTGTGCAAAAATGCATTTCAGGCAATGGAACAGTCTGATAAAAAGAACTGACAGTGGAATTAGCTGAAATGGGAACAGACCAGCTTTGCCTGCGTATTTCTGATACAGGATGCGGGATCCCGGAAGATGTGCAAAAGAAGATCTTCGAGCCATTTTATACAACAAAAGGTTCCAGACAGGGAACGGGACTGGGGCTTTCCGTGGTAAGAAATATCATTGCGTCTGTAGGGGAAAGATTGAGGTAGAAAGCCGTCAGGGAGAAGGAACGACCTTTTGCTTATGATCCCCAAAAGTAGTTCAGAAGAGGAAGGCAATCTTAGAAAACGTTTAAAATCTGTATCCAGGATCGCTATTATATCAGAAGATGCCAGGATGTCTGCTTATAAAGGGAAAAATTTGAAAAGACTGGGCAGATCGAAGTTTATACCCATCCGGCAGCCCTCCTTGACCGGGTACAGAAAACGCCTTCTTTTATGGCCTGATCATTGCAGATGAAGTTCTTCCCATGATGAATGGAATCGAGTTATGTGAAATGATCCGCCGGATGAATCCGGAGATCCGTCTTTTATTGTTATCAGAACAGGACGGAAGTGATGTTCAATGGTATCTGAATAATGGCATGATCGACCGTTTTATGTTGAAACAGGACTTTTAGCGAATTTGAAGAGGCAATTAAGGCAAAATGACGGTTAAAGATGAGAAAAACAGGAACATGTGGTGACTTAAATCAAAATATCTGGAATGTTTTGGAAAAATGTTGTGTAGAATTTAACAAAAACTTGAATATTTCAGAAAAATATAGTAGAATGTACACATGGCAAAGACGAAGCACATATTACAGTTGTTTCGCACAAATAAAGTGTACAGGAGGGAAGTTTATGAACGTATATGGTACTGAACAAATCCGCAACGTTGTATTACTTGGGCATGGAGGCGCTGGTAAGACAACAGTTGCGGAGGCAATGGCTTTGATCACAGGTGTTACCAAGCGTATGGGCAAAGTTGCTGACGGAAACACTATTAGTGATTATGACAAAGAAGAGATCAAGAGACAGTTTTCCATTTCCACCACACTGATTCCTCTGGAATACCAGGAGAGAACGGACCGGTTAAGGTCAACTTACTGGATACTCCCGGATTTTTGACTTCGTAGGTGAAGTAGAAGAAGCCATCAGCGTTGCTGATGCAGCCATTATCGTTGTAAACTGTAAAGCAGGTATCGAGCCTGGTACAGAAAGAGCATGGGAGATGTGCGAAAGTACAATCTGCCAAGACTGATCTTCGTTACTAATATGGACGATGATCACGCCAGCTATCGTGAGCTGGTTGTAAAGCTGGAGAAAAGTTCGGAAGAAAGATCGCTCCTTTCCAGCTTCCAATCCGTGAAAATGAAAAATTCGTAGGTTTCGTAAACGTAGTAAAGATGGCAGGCCGCCGCTTTACAAACCTCAGTGATTATGTTGAGTGCGAGATTCCAGATTATGTTCAGAAGAACTTAACCATCGCAAGAGACGCCCTCATCGAGGCAGTTGCAGAAACCAGTGAAGAATATATGGAACGTTATTTCCTGGGAGAAGAATTTACACAGGAAGAGATCTCAGGTGCATTAAGAGCACATGTTATCGAAGGCGACATCGTACCTGTTATGATGGGCTCCGGAATCAACTGCCAGGGCTTTAAGGTTCTCCTTCAGGTTATTGACAAATACTTCCCGGCACCAAATCACTTTGAGTGTATCGGTGTAGACGTTTCCACAGGCGAGCGTTTCACCGCTAAATATAATGATGACGTATCCCTTTCTGCAAGAGTATTTAAGACCATCGTAGATCCATTTATCGGAAAGTATTCCCTGATGAAGATCTGTACTGGTACCTTAAAGGGCGATACGGTTGTATACAATGTAAATAAAGATGCAGAAGAGAAGATCGGTAAAGTTTATGTAATGCGCGGCAAGGAAGTTATCGAAGTTCCTGAGTTAAAGGCCGGCGATATCGGCGCAGTTGCAAAACTGACTGTAACCGGAACCGGCGATACCATGGCAGTTCGTACAGCTCCGATCGTTTACCACAAACCACAGATCTCCACACCATATACATATATGGCATACAAGGCAGCTAATAAGGGCGAAGATGATAAGGTTTCTACCGCATTAGCACGTATGATGGAAGAAGACCTGACCTTACAGGTTAAGAATGATCCTGAAAACCGTCAGTCCCTGATCTATGGTATCGGCGATCAGCAGTTAGATGTTGTGATCAGCAAGTTGCAGACCCGCTACAAAGTAGACGTAGTTCTGTCCAAACCGAAATTTGCTTTCCGTGAGACCTTAAGAAAGAAAGTAAAAGTACAGGGCAAACATAAGAAACAGTCCGGCGGACATGGCAGTACGGTGATGTTATCATGGAATTTGAGCCATCCGGCGATTTAGAGACACCATACACCTTTGAAGAGAAGGTATTCGGTGGATCCGTACCGAAGAACTACTTCCCGGCAGTAGAAAAGGACTGCAGGAATGCGTTCTTAAGGGACCGTTGGCTGGATATCCGGTTGTTGGCTTAAAGGCTACTCTGTTAGATGGTTCTTATCATCCGGTAGACTCTTCAGAAATGGCATTTAAGATGGCTACTATTCTGGCATTTAAACAGGGCTTTATGGATGCAAACCCAGTGCTTTTAGAGCCGATTGCTTCCTTAAAGGTTGTTGCTCCCGACCGCTTCACCGGCGATATCATGGGTGACTTAAACCGCAGAAGAGGCCGTGTATTAGGTATGGAATCTGACCACCACGGCAAACAGGTCATCGAAGCAGACATTCCAATGTCTGAATTGTTCGGCTACAACACCGATCTTCGTTCCATGACCGGTGGTTTAGGAGACTATTCCTATGAATTCAGCCGCTACGAGCAGGCTCCTGGCGATGTACAGAAGCGCGAAGTAGAAGCTAGGGCTGCTGCGAAGGAAGAATAATTGAGAAAACAGAAATAAAAGCTCTATAAACAATAAGGGCGGGATCTTTGAAAGGTCCCGCTCTGTTATTGATTTTAGGGCTATTTTGTGTTGTTAAGTAAGAAAATCAGGCATAAGGAACCAGATCTCCGATTTCCGGGTCCATATCGGTCCAGCGATCTGCGTATTCCCGGACAGTTCAGAAAGACGTTGAAATGCAGTATCTTTTTCTATCTTTTTCGATAGACCATACAATGGATGCGGTAAAGAGAAGGTGTAAACAAAAATATACGATATTGGGGTCCAATACCATATTGCTTACAGGGATAAATCCTGCACCTATACCAGAGGAAACAGATTTTACAATAGAAGATGCATTGCTGGTATTCAGGATAACTACAGGGGTCATATGGGCAGAACGGAACAGGCCGTCAGCCAGATAACGGATGCAGGAACCTGGATGCTGAAGGATAAAAGGAGCACCGGAAAGCTCTCTTGCAAAAGTTTCCAGATCCAGACTCTGAATATAGTTATAGTTTGAGTTGCGGCAAATAGACATCCGGCTTGGGACAGCCAGAGCAATCTTTTCTTCTTTCAGTGGCAGGATCTGGCCTTTATAAAGATCCAGGGAAGAAATGGAGCCAAAGACAAGGTCCAGATCATTGTTTAACACTTTTGAAATAATGGTAAAGGAATTGCCTTCGGACATAGCAATGTCAATATTTGGGAATTCTTTGCGGTATATGGGAATAAGATGGGTCACCATGGAGATAGCTTTTGTGGTAGATGTACCTATTTTTAAAATAGTAGTATTTTTATAGGTTTGCATGGCCTGCTCCATGTTTTTTCCAGTTCAATGATTTGTTCTGCATATTTGCAGAATGTCTCACCGGCAGAAGTAAGGGTATAACGGCCGTTCATTCGTTTAAACAGGTGGATTCCCAGGGTATTTTGATAGTTACGGATAAACTGACTGAGGGTTGGCTGGGAAATGTAAAGATCTTTTGCTGCCTGTGTGATATTTCCTGCTTTGGCAAGAGCAAGAACGTATTCCATATATTTAATATCCATAAATTATGCAGGTCCTCCTGATGCGTGTAATGGTATTTAATGATAAATATAATGAAAAATATAGGCAATACCTATAATATATATAAAATACACTATCTGAAGAGGAAAATCAAGGGAATAAATTGGAAAAATGATGCAAAATATATAAACCATAGGCGCAGGCTATAAAAATGTGCTACAAATGATTGGAATTCCTATAAAAACATTTAAAATTAAGATATCAAGAAGAGGGAGGACGTGCAGAACTTGTTCTGACAGACGAAAAAATGAAGGGATATGTATTAAAAGAACAGGACAAATGATATTGGTGGTATTTCTTCTTTCTATTTTTATTTTCCTTTTGGTATCAATGATACCAGGTGATCCGGTTTACGCTATGCTGGGTGAGGAAGTTTCTCCGGAAGAGTACAATCGTGTATTCCATGAATTGAAGTTGGATCAACCGGTGATCGTCAGGTACTTCAGCTGGCTGGCGGATGCGCTTCATGGAGATCTGGGGAGTCTACACAGTTTCATATGAAAACATCCGAAGTACTCGCAGCAAGAATACCAATTACATTGTTTTCTCCATTGCGGCATTTATTATCAGTGTTCCATTTGGAATCCTTTTGGAGTGATCAGTGCAGTGAACAGAGGAGAGCCTCTTGATACAGTGGTAACTCTTATTGCAAATGTAACTGCCTGTCTTCCACAGTTCTGGTTTGCATTACTGATCATGTTCGTGTTTGCAATGAAACTTGGTTGGCTTCCGTCTTATGGTTTTGACTGGCCCTGGATCAATGCAGCAGGCTGGAAACAGATGATCATGCCTCTGTTTTGCCTTTCTCTTGGAGGTATTGCTTCTACTACAAGACAGACACGATCCAGTATGCTGGAAGTGATCCGGCAGGACTACATACGTACAGCACGAAGCAAAGGTATTGCAAACAACAAAGTTATTTATCTTCATGCTTTAAAAATGCTCTGATTCCTGTTATTACGATCCTTGGAATGCGTCTTGGAAACCTGATCGCCGGTTCTATGTTTGTGGAATCTGTTTTAATATTCCAGGAATGGGATCTTTAATGGTAAAAGCGATCCAGTCAAGAGATATTCCGGTAGTACAGGCGTGTGTACTTGCCATTGCACTGGTATCATGCATCGTAAATCTGGCAACAGATATTCTGTATGCAGTTGTAGATCCACGAGTACGTTTTGAATAAGTGGGAGGACAAAATGAAAGATACAAAGAATATCAAAAGTTCTTAAAACAGTATTTGCCAGAAAAGTAACAGTGATCAATGCAATCATAGTGTTAATATTTATCTTTCTGGCATATTTGCACCATTTGTGGCACCTTATGATCCGGACAAGCCTGATTTTGCAGCATTTCTTCAGCTGCCAAGTGCGGCTCATGTTTTAGGAACTGATAATTTCGGTCGTGATGTATTAAGCCGTATCATTTACGGAACAAGAGTCAGCCTAATCATTGGTGTTCTGGCAGTTGTTGTAGCCTGTGCAGTTGGTACAGTGCTTGGTATGATCGCCGGTTACTTTGGCGGCTGGATCGATGATGTTATCACACGATTAATGGAAGCTGTCCGTGCGATTCCTCAGATTATACTGGCAATGGCATTAACTGCCGTTTTGGAAGCGGTATCCGTAATCTGGCAATTATCCTTGGTATCTCATCTATGGCAGGATATGTGAGAATGATGAGAGGTCAGGTACTTACCATTAAACAGGCAGATTATATTATGGCTGGAAAGCTTCAAGGAAATAAAGATTTCCGTCTGATGTTCAGACATATTTTACCAAACAGTATTTCACCGATCATCGTTATGATGACACAGCAGGTAGGTTCCACTATCCTGGCCGAAGCAGGTTTAAGCTTCCTGGGACTTGGTATCAGCGCTCCAACGGCTTCCTGGGGAAGCATGGTAAGTGAGGGAAGAAATTTCCTGATGGACAATCCGGTATATGCTCTGGTACCTGGAGTTTGTGTTGCGATCCTGGTTATTTCATTAAATATGTTGGGTGACGGCGTAAGAGATGCGTTGGATCCAAGACTGAGAGGTGAATCATAAGATGGCAGAGAAGCATTTATATGAGATCAAGCATATTGAAACCAGTTTCCGGACAGATGGAAAAATGTTTAAAGCAATAGAAGACGTTTCCCTTTATCTGAATCCTGGTGAGATCATCGGAATCGTAGGCGAGTCTGGAAGTGGTAAATCAGTAACAATGATGAGTGCACTGCAGCTGATCCAGGAACCAGGAAAGGTGACTGGTGGAGAAGTGTATCTGGATGGAAATGATAAAAATATGCTGGAATATGGTTCAAACAGTGCTGAAGTCCGTAAGATGCGTGGCGGAAGAGTCAGTATGATCTTCCAGGAACCGATGACTTCTTTAAATCCGGTTCTGACAGTAGGCTTTCAGATCCAGGAAAATATCATAGAACACCTTCATCTAAGTAAGGAAGATGCAAAAACGTGCCATTGAAATGATGAAGATGGTAAATATCCCAGATGCAGAAGAACGTTTTGCGTATTATCCACAGCAGTTTTCAGGTGGTATGCGCCAGAGGATCATGATCGCAATGGCGATGTCTTCTGAACCCTCTGTTCTTGTTGCAGATGAGGCTACAACAGCTCTTGATGTTACTACCCAGGCACAGATCCTGGAAATGATCCGTGATATTGCTAAAAGACCAATACAGCAGTAGTGATCGTTACCCATAACCTGGGTATTGTAGCAAGATTTGCAGAGCGTATTTATGTTATGTATGCGGGGGTATTGTTGAAACAACGGATGCAGAAAGACTGTTTGAAAATCCGGAACATCCATATACAAGAGCTCTGCTTCGGGCGATCCCAAGACTGGATGATGACAGGGACCGTATACTGATCCCTATTGAGGGACTTCCACCGAACCCGGCACTTCGCCCTGAGTATTGTCCGTTTTATGACCGGTGCGAGTATCATATGGACAAATGCCGGGAGCAGAAAAAGCCGGAATTGAAAGAACTGGAGAAGGACCATTTCTGTGCTTGCCATTTAACAGAAGCAGAAAAGGTTATGAAGAAGGCAGAAATTGATGGGAAGCCTGTAAAGAAAGCTCAGCGCGCAGTAATCGGTGATGAAATCTGTCTGGATGTAAAAGATGTAAGGAAATATTTCCCGATCTATAAAGGAATGATGCGCAAACATATCGGAGATGTAAAAGCCATTGAGGATATCAGTTTCAAAGTTAGAAAAGGAGAGACATTAGGAATCGTAGGGAGTCTGGATGTGGAAAAACAACATTGGCAAGATGCATTATGCGTGTGTATCAGCCGGATACAGGTGAGATTGATTTCGCAGGAACTGATATTGCGAAGTTTAACGACAAGCAGATGTATCCATACAGAAAGAAATGGCAATGATCTTCCAGGATCCATTTTCCTCTCTTGATCCAAGACAGACAGCGGAATCTATAGTTGGAGAATCTCTGCTGATCCATAAGCTGGTAAAGACCAGAGAAGAATATGAACAAAGGGTAGATGAACTGCTGCGTATGGTAGATCTGGATCCGTCCATGAAAAACCGTGTTCCCCATGAGTTTTCTGGTGGACAGAGACAGAGAATCGGTATTGCGAGAGCTCTTTCTTCTAATCCGGATTTGATCATCTGTGATGAGCCAATCTCTGCTCTAGATGTTTCAATCCAGGCTCAGATTATTAACTTGCTGGAAGAACTTCAGGCAAAACTGGGACTTACTTATCTGTTTATTGCTCATGACCTGGCAGTAGTAAAACATATCAGTGACCGTATTCTGGTCATGTATTTGGGAAGGATCGTTGAGATCGCTGAATGTGAAGAACTTTACAACAATACACTTCATCCTTATACAAAGGTTCTTTTGGGAGCGGTACCTGTTGCGGATCCAAAGGTAGAAAAGACCAGGGAGCGGGTAGAAATCCGGGGTGAGGTACCAAGTCTTACCAATCGTCCGGCAGGATGCCCGTTTAGTGATCGATGCAGTTATGCAACAGAGCGGTGCAAAAGGAAGTTCCTACATTAAAAGATATTGGAAATGGACATGAGGTTGCATGTTTCCTGTATGAATAGGAAAAGACATCCTTAAATAAAAAAAAAAGCAGGAGGAGAAATTTATGAGATTCAAAAAATGGTATCAATGCTTTTAGCTGCATCCATGTGGGGGGCACTGAGCGGATGCGCAGGTTCTTCAAAAGGCGGAAGTGAAACAACTGCTCAACAGGAGACAGCAGGTGAAAGCAGCGCAGCAGAAACCAAAGAGAAAAAACGGCAGGTGCATTAAAAGAAGGTGGAGATTTAAAGATTGCGATCCCCAGTTCCAGAAGACATTTTTATGCCGCAGTCAACTTCCACTGGTGACTGGTTTGCAGCAGAACCGGTTCTGGAGCAGTTAGGAAGATCTGACGAAGAAGGAAATTATGTGCCATGGCTGGCAGAAAAATTTGAGACAGATGCCGACAACCTGACTTTTACTATTACACTGAGAGATGGAGTTAAATTCAGCGATGGAAGTCCGTGTGATGCAGAAGCTGTTGCATGGAATATCCAGCAGTATGTAGATAACGGAAAAGCATCTGAGGTTTGCAATCCAAAGAGCATTGAAGTAGTAGATGAAAAGACAGTAAAGATTACATTTGACGAGTGGGCAAACAACTGGGATAGCGCAATCGGTGCAGTATTTATCTCATCTAAAAGGCATATGATGACAACGGCGAAGAATGGTGCAAGACACATGCAATCGGCACAGGTCCATTTATCATGGATGAGTTTGTTACTGATAATAAAGTAACCTATCATAAAAATCCAGATTACCGTATTACAGGACAGCCATATCTGGATACCTTAGAGATCGATATGATGTCTGATGTTAATACCATGATGTCTGCAATGCTGAATAAAGAAGTAGGTGTTGCAATGAAATTTGAAAGCGATTCTATTATCAAACAGCTGCAGGATGCAGGATTTACAGCAATTGGACGTAAAACAGCTAACGTAGCAGATATTAAGCATATTATCTGGAACAGTAAATCTGATAAGCATCCAATGGGAGATTTAAAGGTACGTCAGGCTATTATGCATGCAATTCCATGGGATGATGTAGCAGGTGCTCTTTCCGGTGGTATTGGCGAAGCAACTCCTTTATTTGCAACACCGGATTCATGGGCTTACAAAGAGGGAACAGAATTTTACGATTATGATGTAGAGCTGGCAAAATCTGCACTGGCAGAAGCTGGATATCCTGATGGATTTGAAACCAAGATTTACTGCAAGGCACAGGATAATGATACTGCAACTGCATTTCAGGCAATCCTGTCACAGATCAATATTAAGGCAGAAGTAGTAACTATGGATGCATCTGCATTGGCAGAAATGCAGAAAGAGGATGACATTGATGGATTTATCGCAAATCGTGGTGCAAGCAAAATGGACTTTACTGCGAACTACATTCGTCTGTATTCCACAGAAGGTATTAAAACCATGGTATCATGTTAGATCCTCCTGAATTTGAAGAACCATTATTTGCTGCAAGAGCTGCTAAGACTTTGGATGAAAAGAAAGAAAAATTACAGGAAGCAGCAGTTGCACTGGCACATGATTATGTAATGATCACTCCGCTTGCAGTTATCTATTACCAGTCATTTGCTGATCCGGCTCTTGCTGATACAGGAATCTATGATGTAAGTCTGGAACAGTGGACTCCAGAAGCTACCCATTGGACAGAATGAGAAAAAGGCAGGTAAGATTATGTTAGGAGAACATCTTAAGATCCAGTCCAGAGTTAATTCGGATTATACAGATGAACAATTACTTTTGATCAAGGAAATGGGGATCAAATATGTATATGTGATCTTTTCTGACGAAGATAGTAATTATGAAAGCGTAATGCGCTTTATGGACAGACTGGACAAATTTGGTTTGACCTGTACAGATGCAGGAAATGTTGGAATTTATAAAAGTCCGGCGATCCATCTGGGACTTCCGGGAAGAGATGAAGCAATCGAACGTTTTAACGATTTTAACAGAGTACTGGCTAAGGCTGGGATCCACATTGGTTATATGACCTGGGAGCCGAATAAGGTACTGACTTCCAAATGGGCAGTAGGCGAGTACACAAGAGGGGCAGTTGCAAGGATCGTAGATATTGATGATCTTGCAAAGCGCCCGTACACACATGGAAGATTATATACCAAAGAAGAAATGTGGGATAATTTCAAATATTTCCTGGATCGTGTACTTCCGGTATGTGAAGATATTGATATGAAACTGGCTCTACATCCAAATGATCCGCCGGTTGACTGTCTGTGTGGTATTTCAAATCTGATCACTTCTTCGGCAGACTATAAACATGCGTTTGAACTGGCTGGAAACAGTCCTTATCTTGGAATGAAAATGTGTATTGGATGCTGGCTGGAAGGTGGAGAAAATTTCGGAAATGTACTGGAAGATATTAAATATTTTGTAGAAAATAAAAAGGTTTTATGTGTTCATTTCCGCAATGTAAGCAGTCCAATGCCTCAGTTTGAGGAAACTCTTCTGGATGATGGCTATATGAATATGTATGAAATTATGAAAGCTTTTGTAAAAGCAGATTATGATGGCGTATTACATGCAGACCATGTTCCGCTATGGGGAACTGGTGTTGGAACTGGTGGTTCTACAACAGCATGGACCTACAGTATGGGATACATCAAGGCGCTGTGGAAATGTGCAATGGAAGAGGTAAACAGATAATATGATAAATATACGGGATTTCGGAGCAGTAGGCGACGGGATCACGTGGATACGGCAGCAGTTCAGAAAGCTCTGGACTGCTGCAAAAATGGCGGGACCGTTGTTGTACCAGGTGGAAAAACCTATAAAATAGGTACGATCCAGATTTACTCCAATACAGAATTGTATCTTGAAAGTGGTGCGGTGCTGAAACAAAGTGACCGGATTGAGGATCTAAGAAGTATTTCTATAGTGGATAAGTCAAATAATGAAACAGATATTCCCTCCTATATCAACTGTGAATATAATGGGAAACCAGCACATTATTTTATTTATGCAACAGGAGAAAATATACGTATTACAGGATACGGCGCCATTGATGGAAATGAATCCATTTATTACGGCACTGAAACCAGATATCACATTGAGGGTGCATGGTATCCCAGAACGCCGCTTCTTTATATAGAAAATGTAGATCATTTTACGATCACGGGAGTGACATTGCAAAATTCTGCATTCTGGACTCTTCATATGGTAGGCTGTCGGGATGTATTGGTTGACGGTATCCGGATCCTGAATAATTTAAAGCTTGCAAACTGTGATGGCATTGATCCGGATCACTGTCAGAATGTAAGAATCCAGAATTGTTATATTGAGGCTGCAGATGACTGTATTGTACTGAAAACAACAGAAGCAGAACAGAAATATGGCCCCACAGAAAATGTGATCATCAGTGGTTGTATCCTGGAATCTACCAGTGCAGCTATAAAATTCGGAACTGAGAGCGAAGGTGATTTTAAAAATATCATAATTGAAGATTGTATGATCCGAAATTCAAACCGTGGAGTAGCACTTCAGCTTCGTGATAAGGGAAATATTGAAAATGTGTGGATCCGAAACCTGATGATCTATACAAGAAATTTTATCGACCAGTATTGGGGAAATGCTGAAGGAATCTATATTACCGCTATTGAACGTCATAAGGGGAGAGTGTTTGGTAAGATCCATAATGTAAGACTGGAAAATATCCAGATTACAGGAGAAAGCGGTGTATTGATTTATGGTTCACAGGATGGACATATAGACGGAATTACATTAAAAGATGTTTCTGTTGACCTGGTTAAAACAGTAAATGGCCTTGTGATGGTTATGATATCCGCCCCTGTGATGGAGACGGTCTGCTAAAAGCCCTATTTACGGTGTTTACATGAGAAATGTAAATAATGTAACAATGGAGAATGTTCACAGCAAAGCCCAGGAAGGTTTTCCTTATGGTGGTGAAATCGCAGAGAAATAATAAGCAGGATGAGGCAGGAAAAGGGATATTCATAAACGAGAATGAAAGAGAGGAAAATACAATGAAAATTGGATTTATCGGACTTGGTATCATGGGAAAACCTATGGCTAAAAACTTAGTGAAAGCCGGACATGAGTTAGTGGTTTTTGATTTAAATAAAGAAGCTGTGGCAGAACTGGTAGCATGTGGGGCAACTTCAGCTAAGAGCAGTAAGGAAGTAGCAGCACAGGTTGAAGTAGTCATTACTATGGTTCCTAATTCTCCTCATGTAAGAGCTGCCGTTTTAGGAAAAGATGGTGTTGCGGAAGGTGCGAAACCAGGTCTGGTTCTGATTGATATGAGTTCTATTGATCCGACTGAAAGCAAAAAGATCGGTGAAGAGTGCATGAAATATGGAATCGAGATGTTAGATGCACCTGTATCAGGCGGCGAACCAAAAGCCATTGACGGCACATTATCTGTTATGGTGGGCGGCAAAAAGATCTTTTGACAAATACTATGATATGTTAATGGTTATGGCAGGCTCTGTTGTATATGTGGGAGATCTGGGTTCAGGAAATGTGGCTAAACTGGCAAATCAGATGATCGTTGCTATTAATATTGCAGCAGTATCAGAGGCACTGATCTTTGCAAAGAAGGCAGGTACAGATCCAGAGCTGGTATATCAGGCGATCCGCGGTGGATTAGCCGGTTCTACAGTTATGGATGCAAAGGCTCCTATGATGTTAGCAGGAAACTATAAACCAGGATTTCGTATCGAACTGCATATAAAGGACTTAAATAATGCATTAAATGCAGCTCATGCTATCAGTTCACGGCTCCTTTAACAGCCCAGCTGATGGAAGTAATGCAGTTCTTAAGATCAGAGGGCTGTGACAAGGAAGATCATTCCAGCATTATCAAATATTATGAAAAGATTGCTGGTGCAAGTGTTGTAAAAGACAAAGAATAATCTGGGAGAATGATGATGAATACAGATTTTATGAAAGGTGTAATCGTCCCTATTTTAACACCTATTGATGAAAATGAATGGATTGATGAAATCAAAATGCGTGAGCAGGTGGATTTTGTCATCAATGGCGGTGTCAGTGGAATACTGGCCTTTGGAAGCAACGGCGAATTTTATGTGATCGAAGAGGATGAAATGGAACGTGGACTGAAGATTATTGTAGATCAGGCAGCTGGCCGTGTTCCTGTATATTTCGGAATCGGAGCCATCAGTACAAAAAATGTGTGCGACTGGCTAAAATGGCAGTTGCATGCGGGGCAGCAGGTGTTTCTGTTCTACAGCCAATGTTCTTAAAACCGACAGAAACAGAATTGTTCTGCCACTTTAAAACAATTGCAGAGGCAATCCCTGATACGCCAATGCTTTTATACAATAATCCGGGACGTGTGGGATATACCATGTCTGGTAATCTGGTAGAACGTCTGGCTCATGAAGTTAAAAATATTGTGGGAATGAAAGATACAAGTGGTGATATTACCCAGACTTCTGAGTTTATCCGCCGTACAAGAGATGTGGATTTTAAGGTATTCGGTGGTAAAGATACATTATTGTATGCGTCTTTATGTCATGGAGCAGTAGGTGGCGTATGTACAGCAGCTAATTTTATGCCGGAGTTGATCACAGATGTATACAATAAATATATTGCCGGGGACCTGAAAGGATCTTTAGAGGCACAGTTTAAGCTGAATCCAGTACGTCTGTCAATGGATGGCGCAAGTTTCCCAGTTGCTGCAAAAGATATGGCAAATTTACGGGGAGAGATCGGTGATCCGTATAAACCAAACCTTCCAACGCCTGAAGGTCCGGTCCTGGATAAGATCAGGAAAGAAATGAAGACTGCGGGATTAATTTAAACTTTGTTTATATTATCCCCAAAAACGTTAAAACCAGAGAGTAGTATACAAAGTGTTCCGAAAGAAATCCTTATTGCATGGAACAAAATGAAATGTACTCTCACCTTCAATAAAAGACTGTTGCGAAACAGATACAAAGCCCATCTTTGGATCTGTCTGGCAGCAGTCTTTTGTGTTGTATGAAAAATACGAAGGAAGCGTTGAAAACTCCGGATGATCAGAGTTTAAGATTTGTTTATTTCTTTTCATAAAATCTTTTATTCTTTTTATTATTAGGGTGTCTTAAGGATAGCCCTCTAAGAAAGGGAAAGAAAGGAGCTTTCAATATGAAACTGAATAAAAACATTTATGATCGCAGGAGCAGCAGCCATGCTTACCATAGGAGCAGCCATTCCTTCTTTGCAGCAACCAGCGGCTGGGCAACGGAAGGGACAGCTGGTGTTACTTGGATGCTCAGGGAAACAAGGTGACCAATGTGTGGAAAAAATCAGGAAATGACTGGTATTATCTGGACTCAGATGGTCTGATGGCAACGGACACCTGGGTAGATGATACTTCCTATGTAGATATTTACGGTGTGAGAGTCACAAACCGCTGGATCTACACAGAAGCAGGAACCGATAACGCCCCAAATTCTGAAGGAGGCTGGTATTACCTGGATGCAGCCGGTAAGGCAGTAAGCGATGGCTGGAAGACCATTAACAATAAAAATATTATTTCGACTCTGATGGCACCATGCAATATGGCTGGTACACAGACGGAAGCGATACTTATTATCTGGGAGATGAAAATAATGGTGCGGCAGCTACCGGCTGGCTCTGCCTTGATTTTGACAAGGACAATGTGCCAAGTGACGGAGATGTATCGGAGCAGGAGACCATAGGCAGCGATACAGCGAAATGGTTTTACTTCCTGTCAAATGGCAAGGCAGTAAAGGCGGATAATGATACTTACACCAGTAAGACCATCGGCGGAAAGAAATATTATTTTGACTCCAACGGCGTGATGCTTACAGGATGGGTATCTATGGCAAATGAAGGTGACAGTTCCGATGTGGATCCGACCGGTATTTCTTCTTTTAAATATTTTGGTGATGATAATGACGGTCAGATGAGCAAGGGCTGGAAGTACCTTTCCGATTATCCGGAAGACTCCGATGATTCTTCTAATATTGTAGAAGCGACTGCAAGCAATGCCCAGCGTTATGGCAGCAGTGACGGAAACGGCAGCTGGTATTACTTTGACTCCAACGGAAAGCCAAAATACTTAAAGGCAGATGCAACGTCCATGTCAAAGGCTACGGTAAGGATCAACGGACAGAGTTATTTCTTTGATGAATATGGAAAAATGCAGTATGGTCTGATCGGTATTGACTTTGGCGATGGAACAGAGCACAGCGCTTACTTTGGAAACAGTGAGTCTGACGGAAAGATGCGTACAGACAAGCAGACCAGTGTAACAGAGGACAGTGGTGACCGTACTACCTTCTTCTTTAAAAATAAAAGACAGACACTCCTGTTTCAGGCAGAAAATAGGCCTGCTGCATAACCTTCTTAAGATGGTTGCAGCAGGTTTTGCTGTCAATATACGACCCGTATATTAGCCGAGACTAATTCATCACACGTTAAAGCGATACCATCTAACAGCAAAAATCCCTTCTTACATTCTGAACCACAACTAAAAGCTGTAGCAATTACAATATATAGACTGGACAAATGAAAATAATTGGTTTATAGTATGAAGCAACGACGAACAAAGCCGCGAAGTAAGGTAAGTACATTTTAACATGAACGACAAAACCCTTTGTGAGCGGAAATCAGGAGGTAGAAAAATGGTATCATTATATGATGGTGGTATTTATCTTGTAAATGGAAAAGAAATCGTACCGGAACAGGAAAGCGTTAAAGTAGAAGCCCTTACAGGAAAGAAAGCAGATAAAGAAGCTGCAAAAAGGGAACCATTGCTTATTCTATTTTAAGCGCCCACAATACAGCTGATAACATGGAACATTTAAAGATCCGTTTTGACAGCATGGCATCCCATGATATTACATTCGTAGGAATTGTCCAGACAGCCAAAGCGTCCGGTATGGAAAAGTTCCCGATCCCCTACGTCCTGACTAATTGCCATAATACACTTTGTGCAGTAGGCGGAACCATTAACGAAGATGACCACATGTTTGGCCTTTCCGCTGCAAAGAAATACGGCGGCATCTACGTTCCACCTCATATCGCAGTCATTCATCAGTACATGAGAGAAATGATGGCAGGCTGCGGAAAGATGATCTTAGGATCTGACAGCCATACCCGTTACGGCGCTTTAGGAACCATGGCAATCGGCGAAGGCGGCGGCGAACTGGTAAAACAGCTGCTTCGCGATACATATGATGTAGCTTATCCGGGTGTGATCGCAGTTTATTTAGACGGATGTCCAAAACCTGGTACCGGTCCACAGGATATTGCGCTGGCCATCATCCGTGCGGTATTTAAAATGGATATGTAAAGAATAAAGTAATGGAATTTGTTGGACCTGGTGTTGCTTCTATGACTACCGATTACAGAAATGGCGTAGACGTAATGACTACAGAGACCACCTGCTTAACCTCCATCTGGAGAACGGATGAAGATACCAGAAATTACCTGGCAAAGCATCACAGAGAGGCAGATTACAAGAAACTGGATCCTGCAGATGTGGCTTACTACGATGGCTGTGTTTATGTAGACTTAAGTACCGTAAAGCCAATGATCGCCCTTCCCTTCCATCCAAGCAATGCATTTGAGATCGACGAATTAAAGGCAAATATGAAGGATATCCTTCATATGGTAGAAATGGATGCTGAAAAGGTATCCGGAGGAAAAGCGCATTTCACACTTCTTGATAAAGTAGTTGGAAATGACCTGATGGTACAGCAGGGAATTATCGCAGGCTGTGCAGGCGGAAACTATTCCAATGTGATCGAAGCAGCACATGCCCTTCGTGGAAAGAACTGTGGCTGTGATGAATTTTCACTGGCTGTTTATCCTTCTTCCCAGCCGGTATTCTCAGACCTGGTAAAGAAAGGCGCTATTTCAGACCTGATGGATGCAGGCGCTATCATCCGTACCGCTTTCTGCGGACCTTGCTTTGGCGCAGGCGATACACCTTGCAACAATGGTTTAAGTATCCGCCACACCACCAGAAACTTCCCGAACCGTGAAGGAAGCAAGCCAGGAAACGGACAGATGGCAGCGGTAGCACTGATGGATGCCCGTTCTATTGCAGCAACAGCAGCAAACGGAGGAAAACTTACCTCTGCATGGGAGTTAGACTGCTGGAATGATATTCCGGAATATGACTTTGATGATAAGTCTTACAAGAACCGTGTATATCAGGGCTTTGGTAAGGCAGAAGAGGAGAAATCCCTTGTATATGGTCCAAATATCAAAGACTGGCCGGAGATGAGCCCATTAACAGATAATATCCTCTTAAAGGTTTGCTCCAAGATCATGGACCCGGTAACAACTACCGATGAACTGATCCCATCTGGTGAAACTTCTTCCTATCGTTCCAATCCACTGGGACTGGCAGAGTTCACCTTATCCAGAAGAGATCCGGAGTATGTAGGACGGACCAAAGAAGTAGATAAATTAGAAAAAGCAAGAGTAGCTGAGGGCGAAGAAAAGAACTGGCATTAGAACCAGATCTTGCAAATGTATTTGCAGCCATCAGGACTATTTCTGGAAATGAAAATGTTTCCGTAAAAGATACAGAAGTAGGAAGTATGGTATATGCAGTAAAGCCTGGTGACGGCTCTGCAAGAGAGCAGGCAGCCAGCTGCCAGAGAGTCATCGGCGGACTTGCAAATATCTGTAAGGAATATGCAACCAAGAGATACCGCTCCAATGTTATGAACTGGGGCATGCTGCCATTCCAGATGGAAGCAGATCCTGACTTTGAAGTAGGTGATTATATCTACGTTCCGGGAGTGAGAAAAGCGTTGGATGGGGATTTAAGTTCCATTAAGGCATATGTCCTTGGAAACGGAAAAGATGCAAAGGCAGAAATCAAAGAGTTAAATCTTTATATTGCAGATATGACACCGGAAGAAAGAGCCATTGTTAAGGCCGGATGCCTTATTAATTATAACCGGAACAGACATTGATCATACGCAAAAGCGACAGCAGTAGGAGAACATGCCGGGAGAGGAGAACAGGTTATGAAAGATAGTTATCTTGCACAGTTTTATGGAAAATCCCAGAATTATACGGATATTCCAAATAAATGGTATAAAGAATACAATGTAAAGAAAGGTCTTCGAAATGAAGACGGCACCGGTGTAAGAGTAGGACTTACCCGTGTGGCAGATGTTGTGGGCTATGACGAAACTCCAGAGGGAGGCATCCAGGCTATTCCAGGAAAGCTTTACTACAGAGGCTATGATGTAGAAGACCTGGTAAAAGGTAAAGGGGACAGTCATTTTGGTTATGAGGAAGTCTGCTTCCTTCTTCTCTTTGGATATCTGCCAAAGAAAGCGGAACTGGAGCATTTCCGAAATATCTTAACTGACTGCTATGAGATCCCGGATGAATTTGTGGAAATGAACCTGTTGCGTATGCCTGGCAGAAACCTGATGAACAAGCTTCAGGATGCAGTTCTTACTTTATACAATTACGATGATGACCCGGATAACACGGATGTATATGAAACCCTGGTAAAGGTATTAACCTGATGGCAAAGCTTCCGTCGATCGCCTGCTATGCATATCAGAGCAAAGTTCATTATTACAACAGAGACAGCTTATTTATCCACTATGCAAACCCGAAATACTCCATTGCTGAAAACTTCTTAAGTTTATTGAGAAAAGACCAGAAGTTTTCTGATAAAGAGGCAAGACTGTTAGATACCATTCTCATGCTTCATGCAGATCACGGCGGTGGTAACAACTCCACATTTACCAATGTAGTGATCTCTTCTACAGGCACCGATATCTATTCCACTGTCTGCGGAAGTATTGGTTCCATGAAGGGACCGAGACACGGCGGTGCAAATATCAAGGTTGCGGAAATGATGGATGCGGTTCTGGAAGAAACCGGCGGATATACCGCAGATGATAAGAAGATCAAAACAGCCGTTAATAAGCTGATGGATGGTGAGTTATATGACCGTACCGGTCTTGTATATGGATTTGGCCATGCAGTTTATACCATTTCCGATCCTCGTGCAGAAATGTTAAGGGCACGCTGCTTGGAAGTAGCAAAGGAAAAGAAGATGATGACGGAATTTGATTTCCGTCAGAGGTTTGAACGTATTGCCTTAGAGACTATGAAAGAGCGCAAGGGAGTTGCACTTCCTACTAATGTAGATTATTACAGCGGTTTTGCTTATGAAATGTTAGGTATCGAGAGATCTTTACACACCATTATTTGTGTGCAGCCGTATGGTCGGCTGGGTTGCCCATAACATTGAAAACAAGCTTTATGATGGAAGGATCATGCGTCCTGCAACCAAGTATGTAGGTGATAATAAAGAATATACAGCAATGGAGGAGAGATAGAGATGGCAGACACAATTACAGTATTTAAAGGCGATGGAATCGGACCAGAGATCACAGATTGCGTTTTAAGGATCTTAGACGCAGCTGGGGCAGATTTAAACTATGAGGTATTTAATGTAGGTGCTGCAGAATACGAAGCACATGGTGAACTGATCCCGAAAGAGGGCTATGCTTCTATGGAAAAGACCCACATTTTATTAAAGTCCCCTATTACAACTCCTTTAGGAAAGGGCTTCCGTTCTTTAAATGTTACTTTAAGAAAGAAATATGATCTTTACGCAAATATCCGTCCTGCAAAGACCAACTCTGCTGTAAAGACTGCATTTGAAAATGTAGATATCGTGATCTTCCGTGAAAATACAGAGGATCTGTATGCAGGTGTGGAAGAGATGATTGATAAGGATACGGTTCACTCCATTAAGATCATTACCAGAAAATGCTCGAGCGTATCATCCGTGCTGCTTTCGACTATGCAGTAAGCCATGGACGTAAGAAAGTGACCTGTGTACACAAGGCAAACATTATGAAGCTGGCAGACGGTATGTTCCGTGATATTTTCTATGATATCAGCAAGGAATATCCGGATATTGAAGCAGATGATAAGATTGTAGACAATGTGGCTATGCAGCTGGTTATGCATCCGGAAAAATTTGATATTATCGTAACAGAAAACCTGTATGGTGATGTTTTATCTGATCTGGTCAGCGGCCTCATTGGAGGTCTGGGACTTCTTCCATCCAGCAACCTGGGTAAAGATTTCGCCATGTTCGAGGCAGTTCATGGCAGTGCCCTGATATTGCAGGACAGGGAATTGCAAACCCAACTGCATTCTTATGGTCCGCATGTATGCTGTTAGAGCATATCGGAAAGAATGATGTTGCTGCCAAGATCCGCAAGGCAGTAGACCTGGTACTGGAGGACGGAAGTGTTCTTACACCAGATATCGGCGGAACTGCTACAACCATTGAATATGAGAAGGCAATTATTGCGCATCTGTAAAATTAATTACTAAAACTTCCCACACCGATGTGGTGTGTTGAACCTTGAAAATTCAATATTTCAGCCAATAAAAGGCATAAACCTGTTCCGTTTGGTATAATGGAATTGACTAGAAACCATCTTTACAAAGGAGATTTATGCCATGTCCAGTATACCACAAAACCATTCTGATGAAAAAGCCCTAATTGACTGCGTTCAGAGATTTTTCTAAACACCATGTCGGCAAGCTTCTTGCCAGATGTAATGGCATGAAAGAAAAGGCGTTTCTCCGGTTTCTCTGTTTCGTTACAAACTCAGTAACATTTTTGTCGGAAGAAGTATGTATATGCAGCAACAGACCGGCTCTTTTAAGGAAGCATTTTCCAAGAACACGTTCTACCGTTTCCTTAATTCTGCAAAGACAAACTGGCTCCGTTTCACTTCTCTTCTTGCTGCAGATATCGTAAATCACGACATCAAAGGTCTGACGAATGACAGCAGAAAAATGTCTTCATCATTGATGACAGTCTTTTAACCGCACCAGCTGCAAGAAAACAGAACTGGGATCAAAAGTTTTTGACCACACGGATATGCGTTTCAAAAAGGATTCCGAATGCTTACTTTAAGCTGGAGTGATGGAAATACATTGATTCCTGTAAACAGCTGTCTGCTGGCATCTGCAAAACTACAAATATCATCGGTCCTGTAAAGGACTTTGATAACAGAACCCTTGCAGGAAAAAGACGCAAGCTTGCTCAGACAAAAGCTCCAGAAGCAATGATGGCTTTGCTGGACACTGCCCTCAGCGTGGGACTGAATGCTGACTATGTTCTGTTTGATTCCTGGTTTTCAAACCCGGTGCAGATCACAGCCATCCATTCAAAAGGCATGGATGTGATTGCTATGATCAAGAAGAGCAGCCGGATTAAATACTCATACGGTGGTAAACAGCTGAGTATCAAAGAAATCTATTCCAAGAACAAAAAGCGCCATGGCAGATCAAAATATCTGCTGTCTGTTGATGTTATGGTAGGAAAAGAAACTCCAATTCCGGCGAAAATCGTATGCGTAAGGAACAAATCGAACCGCAAGGATTGGCTTGCTTTTATCTGTACGGATACGACTCTTTCTGAGGAAGAAATCATCCGTGTTTATGGAAAACGTTGGCAGATTGAGGTTTTCTTTAAGACCTGCAAATCCATGCTGAACCTGATTGGAGAATGCCATAGCTTATCTTATGATGCGCTGACAGCCCATGTGGCCATTGTATTTACTAGATATATGTTGCTTGCAATGGAACAGCGCCAAAACGAAGATCAGAGAACTCTTGGTGAGTTATTCTTCTTTCTCATTGATGAAATGGCAGACATTACTTTCCGCAGGTCACTTTGCATCTTGATGGATGCCTTAATGGCAAGCCTTCAGGAAATCTTAAAGCTCAGCGATAAACAACTGACTGCTTTTACTGTTGATTTTGAGGCAAGATTGCCGGAATATCTGCGTAATGCACTTCATCCAGAGGTTGCAATAGCATAAAGCACTATTTTGTTAGCTGAAATATTGAATTTTCAAGGTGCGAAGCCCTGTTTAGGTGTGGGAAGTTTTAGTTAATTATATGTAAATTCCTGTCCCCCTGCGGCTGCAGGGTTTTTGCGTACTAGAAAAATTATGTAAAATCCCGGACGATCTTAATATATTCCTGAGCATGATAAGACAGATAGCTTCCTTTTCTGAAGGCTGCAACAAAATCAACAGTTGTATTTGGGGTGCCAACAGAAAAAGCACAGGTTTTTCTTAAAAGGAATATGTTTTAAATGGGTTTCTGTTACAAAACAGGCTCCATATCCCCGGGAGGCAAGTTCCGCAGCAGCAGGAATGTTACCGGTCTGAAGGCATATTTGAGGATGGATATGGCAGGATTTAAACAATTGATCCACCGTTTGACGGGTCCTTTGATCTGGTGGCTGCAGGATAAAAGGCTCATTTTCCAAAAGCTTCAGGTCAAGCCAGGGATATTTGCAGCCTTCTTTTTATACCTTTATTTTTTAAAGGGTGGTCATTGCCGAGTACAAGGACAACTTCTTCATGACTGATGATCTGATAATCAATATCAGGGCTTTTACAGGCAGGTTAAAGAATGCAAGATCAGCATCCCCATTTAAAAGCATTCCCTCTAAAGACTGGAATGTGCTTCTCTGATCTCCAGACGTACATGGGGATATAAACTTCGGAAAATAGGAAGTGTACAGGGAAGCATATAAGTTCCACGCATGGTTGGAAAAGCAATTTTAAAAGACCGGCATTCTGCCGTATAATGTCTCCATCTCCTGGTCTAATTCTTTTTCAGGTTCAAAATTTCGGTGGCTTTCGCTACATAACGTTCCCCGGCATATGTTAAAACAAAGCGGTTTCCTAATTTTTAAACAATTTCTGTCCCATTTCCCGCTCAAGATTTTGAAGGAATTTGGTGAGAGTCGGCTGTGTCACATAAAGCATATCGGCAGCTTTGTAATATTCTGTGTTTTGGCAATCGCTATTACATAGGACAGGTCTTTAAAATCCATAGGGTACCAGTTCCTTTCTGGGATGTATTATTTTTCTGCTTTTATCATATCAAAACTATTGATAAAAGGAATAGTTTTAATGAAAATAATGAATTTCAATTCCTTATCGCGGTGTGCTATGATGAAATCATCAAAGGTACGGTACCGGAAACAGCAGTAAGGCCAGCTGCTTAATATTACTGGGTATAAGGAGCATTTTAATTATGCAGGGAAAAGATGATCATATTTTGAAGCTTCCTGTAACGCTTATGAGAGGCGGAACAAGTAAAGGCGTATATCTTCTGGAAGAGGATCTTCCGGAAGATCATAATGAATGGGACAAAATATTACTGCGTTTAATGGGAAGTCCGGATCAGAAACAGATCGATGGTTTAGGTGGTTCCCAATCTGTTACAAGTAAAGTAGCAATCATAAAGAAGTCAGACCGGTCAGATGCAGATGTAGATTATACATTTGCCCAGGTGTCTGTGGACAAACCTGTAGTAAGCTACAAAGGAAACTGCGGAAATATTTCTTCAGGAGTAGGACCATTTGCTATTGAAAAGGTCTGGTAAATGCAAAGGAAGGAATGACTACAGTCAGGATCTTTAATACAAATACGGATAAAGTCATTGCTGCTGATGTAAAGACAGAAGGGGCAAGGTTGTATACCAGGGAGATTTTAAGATCGCAGGGTACCGGCATCAGCTTCTCCTATAAAGTTAAAATTTATAGATCCGGCTGGAACCCTTAAAAGGGACTTCTTCCAACGGGAAAAGCAGTAGATGTTTTGGAAATACCTGGAATGGGATCCATAGAAGTGTCCATCATTGACGCAGCTAATCCCCTTGTATTTGTAAAGGCAGAGGATCTGGGACTTAGCGGAAAGGAACTTCCTGAAGAAATAAATGCAGATGAGGAAAAGCTGGAACTTTTGGAAACAGTAAGAGGTCTTGCTGCTGTTAAGCTGGGACTGATCAGTGACTATAAGAAATCTGCATGGGAAACACCGGGAATCCCTAAAATGACTTTCGTAGCTGAGGCAGATGATTATATTACTTCTGATGGAAAAATGATAAAAAGGAAGAAATCGATCTTCTTTCCCGCATGATGTCTATGCAGAAAGCCCATCAAGTTATGCAATGACCGGTGCCATGTGTACAGCTGCAGCGGCAGTAGTGCCGGGAAGTATAGTGGAACAGGTTTTGAAAAGGGTGCAGATACACAGTATCTGCGTATTGGTCATGCAGGCGGGACCCTTGAATGTGGCGTGGATTACAGAGAAGAAAGGGGCAAAACGTTAGTGATCGAAGACACATTTGGGTTCCGCACAGCAAATCTTTTACTGGATGGCGTGGCATTAGTTAGAATTTAACTAGCGAAAAGGATGTACCAGCTCCATCGTGCCGAACTGTCCGTCAAAGCCGGGATTCCAACGAACTTTTCCCTGACGCAGGCAGGTAATAGCATCTGCAATATTTTCAGATGAAACAGCCGTAATATCAGATGTTTCAGCTTCTCTTAATAAGAAAAATTCATTTCCAAGTTCGTTTAAAAGTGTTTCATAGATCCGGGTCACTTTTACGCTGGAAGGAGAGAAACCTTCTGCAGCAGCGATCAGTTCCGGCAACGGGGAAATGCTTTCAAAGGGGAGGTGTATGGCAGATGTTTGGTCGGATCCTTTGGAAACAGAAAAAGTGTCTGTCAGCGGTTTTGCAGAGGCAGCCTGCGTATTGGAAAACAGGTCAGGTGCAGGCAGTGCCGCCAGATCCTGTACCCGGTGCAATACCCCGGTGGTAAGCTTCTTACCGCATACCGGGCAGATGCCATTTAATTTGATGGCCTCTTCAGGTGACAGGCATACACCGCATTTTCTGTGGCCGTCCATAAAATATTTCCCTTCCTGTGGGAAGAATTCCAGTGTACCGGCGAGTCCTTTGCCGGTCTGGATGGCAGTGTACAGATTTTTATAGGACAAACTGATATCCAGTAAGGTTGCTTCTCTTCCAAGCTTGGAAGGAGAGTGGGCATCGGAATTGGAAATCAGCTGGTACCGGTTTAAAGAGGGTACACTCCAGTTCATAGGCGGATCAGAGGAAAGTCCGGTCTCTACTGCATGGATATAGGGTGTTAATTCCTCGAAACATTCTTCCATACTGTTAAAGCCGGAAAATGCCCCGAACACAGAGAAATGAGGAGTCCATATGTGGGCGGGAATGTACATGGCTTCCGGGCACACAGAAAGGGCCATGTCTAACAGGTCGTGGCAGTCCAGACCTAAAATAGGGCGTCCATCAGAGTGAATATTTCCAATTTTTCCAGTTCTCCTGAAAGACGGTCTGCAGCCTCAAGTCCTGGAAGCAGAATCAGGCTGTGCACTTTCCGTGTACGGCCGTTTTTCTTATAAATGGTGCTGATCTCACCGCTGACCACAAAACGGGGATCAAAGGAACCGGAAGGAATTTCAGGAAGATGCAGTTCTGGTTTCAGCCTGTAAAGCCCTGGTTCAGCCGGTTCTAATTTTTCTTTTAATTCGTCCCGCCACAAAGGATGAGTGAAGTCCCCGGTACCCAGAATGTGTATCCCCTTTTCTGGCCCACAGATCCAGGTATTCCGGGGTGAGAAATTTGCTGGTAGCCATAGAGTGACGGGAATGTATGTGAAGGTCTGCAATGTACATGATAAAATCCTCCTGTTTTTCTTTTGGACCCATACATTATACCATTGCCTTTCAAGAGGGATAGGTTAAAATAATTTTCGAAAGTATTATGGGGTGATGTCCTCTCGGAGTCTTTCATGCACCTGCTTTTGTGGCCGATTTTCCGCCAGCTGCACCCGAATTTCATCAACGTACGCACCGCGTACGCCTCAAAATTTGAGCACAACTGACAAAAATCTTCTCACAAAATCAGGCACAAAAGATTCCGAGAGAACATTGAATTTTACAGGAGGATGAGAACATGACACTTTATAATAAAAGGGAAAAGCAGCTGCCTATATTGAAAATGATGTGATCTGGACCTTTGATGGGAGAGCCATCGCCTATCTGTTCCAGGATGCAGTATACAATTTCCGGAAAGCAGTTAGGCTGGTTTGAAAAAGGCTGGCTTCGTGATATGGGCGGATATTGTGTTTTATTTACCCCTCAGGCATTTGCAGGACCTGCAAGACCATCCATGGAGACAACTCCTGCAAAGTACGCAAAAGGCCCTTCCGTCTAAGGGTTCCAGGGAAATGAGAAAGGCAAAATGGCTTATCAGGCTCACTGGAGCGAAAAAGAGGGTATTGACACTGATGTGTAAATATGCTAAATTATGGTTTAGTGCAAATGCAGTGATATGGAAGTAGTAAACACTTTTAAGCCCCACAGAGAGCCGGGAAAAGATGAGAACCGGTGACTGGAAAGTGCCGAACTGATCCATGAGCAGCTTTTCAGAAAGAGATGAGATCATTACAGGATCTTCATTTTCAGTAAGAAAAGACGGAGGCCTTACCGTTATAAGAGGAATTGAGTGCATGCGATTTCGCATGAATCAGAGTGGTACCGCGTGGAAATGATATCTGCGTCTCTTGGAAACAGGAGACGCAGTTTTATCTCATTACGTCACCCACGGCAATATTTACGGAGGAATGAATTATGGCATCACAGTATAATCACTCCGCCATCGAGAAAAATGGCGTGAGAACTGGGAAAAGAACCCCATCAATGTAAATGATGGAAAGAAAGAGAAATATTACTGCCTGGATATGTTCCCATATCCATCAGGAAATGGTCTTCATGTAGGACATTGGAGAGGCTATGTTATCTCTGATGTATGGAGCAGATATCAGCTGTTAAAGGGCAAATATGTGATCCATCCTATGGGCTGGGACGCATTTGGTCTTCCTGCAGAGAACTACGCGATTAAGATGGGCGTACATCCTGCAAAATCTACAGCAGCTAACATTGCAAATATCAAACGTCAGATCAAGCAGATCGCTGCGATTTATGACTGGGATATGGAAGTAAATACCACAGATCCTGAATTCTACAAGTGGACCCAGTGGATCTTCGTTCAGATGTTCAAGAAGGGTCTTGCATACGAGAAGGAATTCCCAATCAACTGGTGCCCATCCTGTAAGACAGGTCTGGCTAACGAGGAAGTTGTAAATGGCTGCTGCGAGCGCTGCGGCACTCCTGTTACCAAGAAGAACCTGCGTCAGTGGATGTTAAAAATCACTGCCTATGCAGAAAGACTGTTAAATGACCTGGATAAGCTTGACTGGCCTGAAAAGGTTAAGAAGATGCAGACTGACTGGATCGGAAAATCTTATGGTGCAGAGGTTGAGTTCCCAATCGAAGGCAGAGATGAAAAATCACTGTTTACACCACAAGACCTGATACCCTGTATGGTGCAACCTTCATGGTACTGGCCCCAGAGCACAAGCTGGCTAAGAGCCTTGCTACAGATGAGACCAGAGAAGAAGTTGAGAAGTACATCTTCGATTCTTCCATGCGTTCTAACGTAGACCGTATGCAGGCAAAGGAAAAGACCGGCGTATTTACCGGAAGCTATGCTATCAACCCATTAAATGGCGCAAAGACACCAATCTGGCTGTCTGACTATGTATTAGCTGATTACGGTACCGGCGCTATCATGTGCGTACCTGCTCATGATGACAGAGACTTTGAATTTGCTAAGAAATTTAATCTTCCGATCATCCAGGTTATTGCCAAGGATGGCAAGGAAATTGAAAATATGACCGAAGCTTATACAGAAGCAAGTGGAACCATGATCAACTCCGGCGACTGGAACGGCATGGAATCTTCTGTATTAAAGAAGGAAGCTCCACACATCATCGAGGAGAAGGGCTTCGGCCGCAAGACCGTAAACTACAAGCTGCGTGACTGGGTATTCTCCCGTCAGCGTTACTGGGGCGAGCCGATTCCGATCATCCACTGCCCGAAGTGCGGCTGTGTACCGGTACCGGAAGATCAGCTTCCATTAAAGCTGCCTGAGGTAGAAAGCTATCAGCCTACAGGAACCGGTGAGTCACCACTGGCTGCAATTGATGAGTGGGTAAATACCACCTGCCCAGTCTGCGGTGCTCCTTCTAAGAGAGAGACCAATACCATGCCTCAGTGGGCTGGTTCTTCCTGGTACTTCCTGCGTTATGTGGACAACCACAACAGCGAAGCTCTGGTTTCCAGAGAAAAAGCAGACAAGTATCTGCCAGTTGATATGTACATCGGCGGCGTAGAGCATGCAGTTCTTCACTTACTGTATTCCCGTTTCTACACCAAGTTCCTGTGCGATATCGGTGTAATTGACTTTGACGAGCCATTTAAGAAGCTGTTCAACCAGGGTATGATCACTGGTAAGAATGGTATCAAGATGAGTAAGTCCAAGGGCAACGTAGTTTCCCCAGATGATCTGGTAAGAGATTACGGCTGCGACTCCTTAAGACTTTACGAACTGTTCGTAGGACCGCCAGAACAGGATGCAGAGTGGGATGACAGAGGTATTGAAGGTGTATCCCGTTTCCTGAACCGTTTCTGGAACCTGGTTATGGACAGCAAGGACAAAGATGTAAAAGAAACCAAGGAAATGGTTAAGCTGCGTCATAAACTGGTTTACGACATCGAACAGAGATTTAACCAGTTCAGCTTAAATACTGTTATTTCCGGTTTCATGGAATACAACAACAAGTTAATGGATCTGGCTAAGAAGGAAGGCGGAATTGATAAGGAAACCTTAAAGACCTTCGTTATCCTGTTAGCTCCATTTGCACCACATATCGGTGAAGAACTGTGGAGCCAGTTAGGCGAAACCGACAGTGTATTCCATTCCCAGTGGCCGGAGTGCGATACTGAGGCTATGAAGGATGATGAAGTAGAAGTAGCTGTTCAGGTAAATGGCAAGACCCGTGCAGTTATCAGCGTACCTGCTGACATCTCCAAGGAAGATGCGATTGCTCAGGGCAAGGAAGCAGTAAAGGATAAGATGGCTGGAAATATCGTAAAAGAGATCTACGTTCCAGGAAAGATCATCAACATTGTTTGCAAGTAATTAGAATTGTTGAAATAATTGAAATAGTTCAAATTGCAGATACAAAGAGGCATCGGTGTATAATCGGTGCCTTTTGCTGCCCAGGCTTTCATTTTGCATCAGGGTAAGAAAAATGTAAGAGAAACGAAGCTGTAAATGTGGTAAGATAAGGGATAGAAAAATGAAATGGTAAGATGAAACAGTAAAAGGAAGGAGCGTACATAAATTGAAGATACAGAAGAAAAATGGTTGACCTTTGCAGCAGCAGCTCTTATTGCCACGGGAGTATTAGGCATGACTTCCCTGGCCGCAGGAAGAGCAGACTTAAATGCAAATACCGGGGACCAGGAGAGAAAGCCTCTGTGGATGTTTCAACCGGAGAAAAGCCGGGTGACACTCAGGAACGTCAGCAGGACCAGCAGACAGCTGTGATCACCCAGATCCTTGCAGTAGCCGGAACCGGTGACTGCAACGCAGACATTTCTTATTATAAGAAGGAAAATGGAAACTGGGAATTAAAGTGGACAGAAAAAGGCTATGTAGGAAGAAATGGCATTACAGACAATAAAAAGAAGGAGACGGAGCAACTCCTTCCGGTGTGTATTCCTTTGATCTGGCCTTTGGTCTTTTAGATGATCCGGGAAGTGAACTGCCATATCATAAGATCGCAGAAGGTGATTTTGGGTGGATGATCCGGCCAGTCCTCATTATAACCAGCTGGTAAATGATAAGACTACAGCAAAAGACTGGAATTCAGGGAAGATCTGATCAAAGCAACTCCTTATTATAATTATGCTTTAAATCTGGATTATAATAAGGAAAGAACACCAGGAGAAGGTTCTGCTATTTTCCTTCACTGTTTTAAAGCATCTGGTTATCAGGGCTCCTCAGGGTGCATCTGCCTGCCGGAAAGCCGGATGAAGGAATTATTAGGATTGGTAGATACGAACACCAGGATCGTGATCGCAAAGGATGCAGAGCATCTGAATTTAGGTGAGTTTATGAAGTAAGAAATGGATCAAAAGGGCGCCCGCAGAGGTACCCCTTTAATATTATACGATATTATACGATCATACAAGAACACGCAGATAGCGCGTTTGCTGATCTAGTTATCCGATTTCTCAGAACTGTATTTCTTACAGATAGAAGCAACAACACCGCTTAAAGCCAACAGAGCGAGGGCATTAGGAATGACCATAAGACCGTTAAAGAAGTCGGCCAGTGTCCAAACCAGATCTACCTTTAACATAGAACCAACAACGATAAACACAGCTACCAGAACAGAATAAGGAACCATTCCTTTCTTGCCGAATAAGTGTTTTACGTTGATAGAACCAAAAAGTGCCAGCCAAGGATGGTGGAGAAGGCAAAGAACAGAAGGCATACGGCGATGAAAATATCACCGAAGGAGCCGAAAACAGTAGAAAATGCATACTGGGTCAGCATAATACCGTCCTTGCCGCTGCTTAAAGAGTTAGTAGTAAGGATACTGAATACGGTTAAATTTAATACGATAAAGGTATCAATAAATACGCTGATCATAGCAGCAAGTCCCTGGCAGTGAGGATTTTTCACAACGGCTCTTGCATGTGCATGAGGTGTGGAACCCATACCGGCTTCATTGGAGAAAAGACCTCTTGCAACGCCATAGCGGATGGCTTCTTTACAGTAACGCCGCCGCGCCGCCTAAAACAGCGGATGGATTAAAAGCACCTAAAAGATCTGGGCAACAGCAGAAGGCAAGCGGGTAATATTGCAAAGGATAACGATCAGGCTTCCTGCAATATATACAAGTGCCATAAATGGAACCAGCTTTTCCACAACTGCAGCCAGACGGTTGGTGCCGCCGATAAATACGAACAGGGAAACAACGGCCAGAAGAAGGCCAACTGTAAAAGGCGGAATAGAGATATTCCGTGAGGTAAATACCTGGCTGAAAGCAGTGCTGATAGAGTTAGACTGTACCATATTGCCCATAAATCCAAGAGCCAGGATCAAAAAGATGGCGAAAATAACACCAAGGATCTTGCCAAAGAGTCCTTTAAATGCAGCATGAATGTAGTAAACAGGACCGCCTGTTACTTCGCCGTGCTTTACTGTTTTATAATTCTGTGCAAGAGTTGCTTCGGCATAAATGGTAGCCATGCCAAAGAACGCAGACATCCACATCCAGAAGATAGCGCCAGGACCGCCGCCGATCAGGGCAGTAGCAGCACCCGTCAGGTTTCCGGTACCTACCTGGGCTGCGATCGCAGTAGCAACAGACTGGAAGGAAGTCATTTCTCCTTCTTTCTTCTCATGCTTCTTTCCGATACCGCCGAATACCTGTTTTAAGCCCTGCTTAAATTCGCGGATCTGAACAAATTTCAGACGGAATGTGTAATAAATACCGGTTCCGCAAAGCAGAAGGATCAGCACTACATTCCATAAAAAGGTGTTAGCAGAATTGACCAATTTCACAAACATGTCCATAATTAGATAGTCTCCCTTTGTATGTTCTACGTCTGTGGATCGTCTGATTCCGCCCTGTCCTTTTGCCTGAGAGATTGGCAGGAATGTTCTGCATTTATTCCTGCTGTACACCTTCGGCGCTCGTTTCAGATATTGAAAGAGACTCTCCAGAGTAGTATATCGTCACGGCATTTGCCGCATGGGGAGACTATAGCATATATAAAATAAAATGCAATAATTAAAAAGTATAAAAACATACAACGGAAAGAAGCTAATAATCTATTTATGGATCCCGCCTGCGATCTTCCCTGCAGCCAGCTTAAGAAACGGAAGTTTTTCCGGTCTTTTCCGGCATATGGCAGCTTAAGATATCTACAAGAAGGGCGGTTTCAGAATTTGTAAATTGCAGACCTTTTGCATTTGCTTCCTGGCATATATGCAGAAAATGAGGCATGAGCTGGGACTGGTCGGTGTGAGCCGTTTTTCTGCAAATTCCATTAATAAGCTTACTTTTCAGGATCCATTGCCATAAGCCGCGGGTCCTGTTTCCAGTTATTGTCCATAAAACTCCTTTTTAATTCATAGCCTGAAGGGCAGCAATGACCATTTGCAAGGTTTCAAAACGGGTCTGTTGTGCGGGAGTTAAAAATGTCTGAGTTGTTCTAAAGGTGTCTGTCCGTCTAATAAAGCATTTACTGCATCAATGAGATTTTGTTCTCCCGGGTTTCCATAAGGTTTTAAAGTTTTAATAATTCTTTTACAGAACCGGTTTTTCAGGCTGGTCTAAGGAGCAGATCCCCATAGCTGCAGTCTGACCGTCCTCAAAAGCTGAAATGTATTTTAAGTTCCTGTATTTTCACAAACATGGAAAGGGTACGCTGTTGGGGAACATTTAAGAAGGGAGTGCAGCTTTCATCATCTGCAGATGGTGATCTCCTGTAAGATAGTCCAGGTCTGTCAGTTTATAGTCTGTATGTTCATTGTAGGAATTCATATTTTTACCAGCCTTATTGCTTTGGTTTAAACTTATGCGGCAACCTTTTATTTCATGCATATATTGTAGTATGAGGATGTACTCTTAAAAGGTTTGGGAGTCCATTTTCTGAAAGGAGGTTCATTATGTATAGCAGACTGGTGATCGACGGGAATGCTGTATATGAAATAGATGAAGAATGTGTACAAAAAAGAAAAACAGAGGTTATAAGGCAGGAAAGAGAAGAGGAGAAGAGCGAAAAGAAGAAAAAGGAGTTTTTCCAAAATGAAAACAGGGGCGCATAAACGCCCCGTTGTTTTCTGACTTTCTGAGGAAGATCAGCAGAAGCCGCCATTGCCGCCGCCACAGCAGCATAAAAGCAGCAGGATCCAGATAATGTCGCATCCACATCCGTTTCCGCAGCCGTTATTTCCAAAACAGCCGCCAAATCCATTGCCGCCGCCACAACAGCATAAGATCAGGATGAGCCAGATAATATTGCATCCATTTCCTCCGCTCTGGCATCCGCACCCGCAGTCACAGCCGCAGTTAGTTGCTGCTACATCACTCATTTTAGTTCCTCCGAAATATGTTTGATTACAATGCTATCATATGTCAGGCAGCTTGCTCATGTTTCTTGTTTTCGGGAAAAATTAAATTTAAAGAGAATTTTAAATAAAGATAAGGGATAAAGGTGGTATAATGATAGGGCGAAAAAGAAAGACAAGAGCCGCAGACGCGGCGTTTTATAATCAAAGGATGGAGAAATGACCTATGGATCAGAACCGTTTATATTATGCAACCCTTATGTAAAACATTTATGTGTACCGTAATTTCATGTACAAAAAAAAAAAGGAACCTGGGATACGATCTTAAATCAGACTGCTTTTATCCGGAAGGCGGCGGACAGCCAAGTGATACAGGTGCTTTAAATGGTGTAAAAGTTTTACATGTCAGCGAAAAGGGAGAGGAGATCATCCACGAACTGGAGGCTCCTTTGGAAGAAGGGTTCTGGCAGAGAGTCATTGACTGGCAGAAACGTTATGACAATATGCAGCAGCACACAGGAGAACATATTTTTCCGGTCTGGTACATAAACATTTTGGCTATGACAACGTAGGTTTCCATATGGGAACAGATGAAGTGACGGTGGATTTTAACGGTGTTCTCACCCAGGAGCAGTTAGATGAGCTGGAAGATGAAGCGAACCAGCTGATCTATGATAATGTGCCTGTAAAGGTGTTTTATCCTTCGAAAGAAGAACTGGAAGAGCTGGATTACCGGAGCAAAAAAGAACTGACCGGTCTGGTACGCATTGTAGAGATACCAGGCGGAGATATCTGCGCCTGCTGTGGCACCCATGTGGAGACAACCGGGGAAGTAGGTCTGATCAAACTGCGTACTATGATCAACTATAAAGGAGGCGTGCGTATTTCCATGCTCTGTGGACGCCGGGCACTGATGGATTACAGGGAACGTTTAAAGGATGAGATCCGTATTTCCAATCTGCTTTCTGCAAAACTGGCTCTGGTACCGGATGCAGTGGAAAAGATGAAGAATGAAAGTCAGGAAAAAGATCTGGCTTTAGGACGCCTGTGGCAGCAGCTTTTGGAAAAAAAGGCGGAAAGCTATCCGGAAAGCACGGAGGTACTTGCTGTATTTGAAGAGGGATTGTCACCTGTACAGCTTCGCCAGCTGGCTACCATGCTTTATGAAAAGGGAAAAGGAAAGATCGTAGGAGTTTTCTCCGGAAATGAGGATGAACAGGTATATCAGTATGCTTTAGGCAGCAGTCAGGCAGATATGCGCAAATTAAGCAAGGCAATGAACGGTGCTCTTAATGGAAGAGGCGGCGGAAGCAACCTGATGGCGCAGGGAACTTTTAAAGCGGCAGAAAGTGCGATCAGAGAAACACTGATGCAGGAAGCTGGAAATCTGGAATAATAGTAGGAATAATAATAAAACAGCTGCGGGAATCCAGATAGATGGGAGCCTGCAGCTGTTTTTGTGCCAAAACACATTTGTTTATGATTTATTCACCCTGATACATATATTTGATCAGACGTTCAATGTCTTCTTTATCATGTGCTACCAGGTCCAGTTCCTTGATATAGCCATTGGAAAAAATAGTAGCCATGGACAGGTACTGAGCCAGTTTAGACTTCAGGTTAATGCGGTCGCCTTCTGGAGATACTAATTCTACGGTTCCCTTGCACTGGTCGATCACTTTGAAAAATTTCTCTACATCAGTAATATTCTGGATCTTCATGGTAATTCCTCCTTCTGAATTACATCTATTATCATTTGTTTAGTTAATCTTTTAACGATTGCATTATAACAAAGATGAGACTCTGATACAAGGGTAAAATTTTGTGATTTTTAGCGAAATTTTTATGAAAGCGCCTGTTTTGCTCTTTCACGTTTGATATCTTCCAGTAAAAGGGAAGAAACTCTGAGTCCGCCCCGTCCTGTACCAATCGAAATATCCGGTTTGTTCCCGCCGTGGAAGTCGGAACCGCCGGTTGGGAGCAGGTGATGTCTGACAGCCATTTCCTGAAGTTTCATGCTTTCTAACTTGTTGTTGGAGGAGTGGTAAACTTCCAGTCCCTTCATACCGAGGTCGGCCATGTGGGCGATCAGTTCTTCCGTTTTCTTATCTCCGAATTTGTACTGGAAAGGATGGGCTAAGGCCACGAAAGCACCATTGGAGATCAGCGTTTTTACAACTTCTTCCGGAGAGAGATGCTCTTTCTGCGGACAATAGCGGCCGCCGTACTGAAGATATTTTTTAAATGCCTGGTCCATTCCGGAACAGATGCCTTTTGCCACTAAAGCGTGGGCAATATGTGCCCGTGTGATAATGGTATCAGGATTATCTCCGCAAAGTTCTTCCTTTGTAAAGGAGATCCCGTCAGCGGCCAGATTTTCCAGCATCTTTTCATTGCGGCGGTCACGGCTGATACGCATTTTTTCCAGCATGGCGGCAAGGACCGGATCGTCAGAATTTACGAAAAGTCCTAAAATGTGGATTTCTGTTCCATCGAAACTACTGGACACCTCAATTCCGGGGATCACTTCTATATTAAGATCACGTCCTTTTTCTAATGCCTCAGGTACACCGGCAGTGGTGTCGTGGTCTGTAAGGGCAAAGGCATCCAATCCGGCATTTTTTGCCAGTTCCACTACCTGAGAGGGAGAAAAGGTACCGTCGGAAGCATTGGAATGAACGTGCAGGTCAACAAAACCCATGGTAAAACCTCCTTTGTTTTTAAACTGTTTTTTCTATTCTTTCTATAATAATAACACGATTGAAATACTTTGGTAACACTTTTAACAGGAATGTTACAAACAGAAAAAAAGGGTAAGAAATCACCTGAAAAAAAGTGTAAAAATCGGTTCCATTTTAAATAAAGTATGCTATACTACAAGCTGTGATTAAAAATAAGCTAAAAAATGTAACAGGTGAAAAGAAATGAATGAGTTAGAAAACAACAGAAGTCGAAATTCCTCTACAGGCAGAAGCAGGGCCAGAGGTACAAATAGAAGCGGTGCATCAGGAAGAAGCGCTTCATCTTCAAGGAGCAGTTCTTCCAGAAGCAGTTATGGAACATCTTCCGGCCGCAGAAGCAGTTCTTCTGGTTATTCTTCCCGTTCGGGAGGAAGCCATTCCACCAGACGGAGCAGTGGATATCACAGAAAGAAAGGCCCGAATTACAAGATCATTGCCATTGCAGGTGTAGTCCTGATCGTATTTATCACAGGAATTTCCCTTGCTCTTAAGGGAAAAGGTTCCAATACAGATACTGCAGGAACAGAAACAGTGATCGAAAGCGAAGCTGAGACTGAAATGCAAAAAGAGGTCCAGGTGGATGGTATCTCTATTACAGGAATGTCCAAGAGCGAAGCAAAAGCAGCTATTTTAAAGGAATTCCCGTGGAGTATGACAGTAGAATATGAGTCTGACCAGTATCAGGTAACGGATCTGATGGCAGAAAAGGTGGAAGCACTGTTAGATGAGATCTACAAAGATGGCAGTGATCCTCAGGAAAGCTATACACTGGACACATCTGGTCTGGATGAGCAGGTCAAGGCAGAGGCAGCAGCCTGCGCAGCAAAATGGGACAAGAAGGCAAAGAACGGTTCCATTGACAAGTTTGATACAGCAAGCGGTAAATTCGTATTTGCAGGTGAGGAAAATGGTTTTGCCATTGACCAGGACAAGCTGGCATCAGGTATTTCTCAGGCTTTAAATGATAAAAAGTTTGATGCAACGATCACTGCAACCGGAAGCACTGTAGCACCGGAGATCTCTGCATCCAGCGCAAAAGAGAAATATAAGACCATCAGCACCTTTACAACGACCACAACTGCGAACCAGAACCGTAATACCAACGTGCGTCTGGCAGCAGAGGCTATTAATGGTACAGTTATCAAGCCGGGACAGGAATTTTCTTTTAATGGTACTGTAGGACAGCGTACCGAAGCTAAGGGATACAAAGGTGCAGCTGCTTATAATAACGGAGAAGTAGTACAGGAGATCGGTGGTGGTGTATGCCAGGTTTCTACTACTTTATATAATGCAGTATTTAAGGCTGGTTTAAAGATCAGCTCCCGCCGTTCCCACACATTTGAGCCAAGCTATGTAACACCAGGCCGTGACGCAACTGTAAGCTGGGATCAGCCGGATTTTAAGTTTATTAATAATTCAAGTACAGCCATTGGTTTAAGAGCAAGTTATGCAGACCAGAAAGTAACGGTAGCAGTTTATGGTATCCCGATCCTGGAAGATGGAGTTACCTGGGATTTAGAGTCTAAAAAGGTAGAAGATCTGGGTACACCAAATCCAACCTATGAGGAAGACCAGACTCTTCAGCCAGGCGCAGAAGTGACCAAGTCCAAGGGAAGTGCCGGAAGCAGATGGGAAACCTATAAGATCGTTTATAAGAATGGAAAAGAAGTGTCCAGAGAACTGGATCACAAGACCACTTATAAGGGACATACCCCTGTAGTCCGCCGTAATTCCAGTGGTGTAGTATTAAATCCATCTGAGACAACTA